>Ga0366819_10071_pt1 | contig 63016 bp, 67 predicted proteins | sample TotcelFGM3001N15_FD_207091 | JGI IMG/M metagenome (GOLD analysis project Ga0366819, IMG submission 207091) | Enriched cells from coal bed in the Powder River Basin, Montana, United States - Total cells FGM rep3 HSBNCT.FGM.300.1.N15 ... | reverse complement strand
GCCGGGGTGACCTGCCCCGGCGGGTTTTTTCGTTGATTCATCGCAAACAAGCCGTTCGCTCGTGCCGCACACGGGCGAACGTCGATTTTCGAGCGAACGTCGATTTCTTCATTTCCGCCCGGTCCGGTGTTCGTTCGCGCGCACCACGACCAGCCAATCCTCGTGTGTGTCTGCGGGCGGATCGCCAAGCGGGACCTTGCCTCCGCCTGAAATCGCCGTCACCGAGCCGTCTGCCGGCGGCCCGCCCCGACGTGGATTGAACCAGCGGACCGAAAATGTGCCGTCGGCATCGTCGAGATCGAGTTCGGTCGTGCCTCCGCCGGGCAGGTAAATCAAATACGTGTCGGCGGTTTTGGCCAAACAGAATTTAGTATTCCGGTTTTCTGAATTGCCGACCAGCGCGTTGGCAGTCCGCATTTCCCAGAACGGGATCTGGTTCGCCGAGAAGAACTCCAGCGCGATGCGACAATAATCCCACGACCGATCGCGGCTGCGGTAATCCTGACACTGCAAATCGTTTTGCGGCAGCGTGTAGCCGAAATAATATTCCACGCCTTGTCCGCCTGCCATCAGCGTGCCCCACAGGCACAGTTTACGGATGTCGTGCAGGTTGTATGAGCGGCCATCCTTGCCTGTCGCTTGGCCGTCATGGCCCGCGTAGCCAGGATCAGGGGGTACGCCGAGTTCCGCCGGGTTCTGCTCGTCGTTGGCCACCACCCACGCTCGGCCAGCCCGCTCCGATTCGGTCACCCACTGCAACACCCGCTGGTGCGCCGCGTTCCAGCCGTTCTGCAGCGAGGCGCCCGTCAGTGCGGATCGGTCGCCGAGCAGCTCCGCGTACACCTTGTCCTGCTGGTTGGGATAGGTGTGGATTACGACGAGATGCCGATAGGGGTCGTTGTCGTAAAAGTATTGGGCCATCGCCCGCTGCTGGTCGGGCGTCTGCGTGTTCTCTTCGCCAAGATTCCAGTTCAGGGCCAGGGCGTGGCCGAACCGTGCGATCAGCTCGCGGTAGTACAGCCGCCGCTCCACGCCCAGGTCTCCGCCGTCGAGGGCCTGGGCGGCGCCCGGGCCGTTGTTATCGTCGTTTTCCGTCTCCTGAGTCTTGAAGTGCAGGTACAGGCCCAGCGCCGTGGCGTGATCGAACACGATGCCCCACTGATCCAGTTTCGAACAATCGTAGTGCAGCTTGTCACCGCGTTCCACAAACGGCCACACGTCGTCGCCGTCGCCTCCGGCATTGTACGTCAAGAACGAGAATGCCGTGCAGCCCTTGCCCGCCAGGTAGTTCAACGCGCCGATCAGCCCCTTGCCTTTTTCGTCCTGCCACGTGGGGTCACCCGCGCGCCAGTCCGCCTCGTGCGGCTGCCAGATCTTCGGCCCGCTCGGCGCCGCTTCGCCCGCTCGCGCCTTGCCCTGCTTCTTGGCGGACAGAGTGCCGTCGAAATCCGCGTAAGCCAGGAGGTTTTCCGGCGAATCGGGACCGGCTTTCAGAAAATACTCGCCCGATCCGGAAAATCGCAAATAGCGTTGGCCGACGTATTCGAGACGTCCCCGCCCGCGGAAATCGCGGCCCGACTTGTCTGTCGGCGCGACGGTGAACGCGCCCGCCCGGCCATCGAACGGCCTCAATACCTTGCCGCCGCCATCCAGGGCCGCGTGCTTGCCGCGGACGAAGGACACCGTATAACTCCATCGCCCTGGCTTGTCCGGCGACAGGTGAGCCCGCCACTTGCAGCCTGAGTCGGCCGACGTGTGCGCCGCGTTGCCGTCGGCGGCAAAGTAACCGGGAACGGCGTACCGCGTCGCCCCCGATTCATGCGAGAATGCAACCATCATCCGGTAATCGGTAAAAGGGTTCGGTTCCGTGTCTCCCTCGCGGGCAAACGGCCCGTCCAGCGTGAGGGTGACCTTATGCCACTGCTTCAGTTCACCGCCGATCGTCACGTGGCCATCCCCGTCCGCGCCGTCGGCGCCGTCGGCGCCGTCGGCGGCCGTGGCGAGCGGCAGCGGGACCGACAGCCCCCAGAGCATCGCGATCAGGGCGAGCTGTCCGCCGTATACGACGGGACGCCGTTCGCCAAAGCGGGCGCGGACGGCTCCGAAATGTATCGATAGGGATGTTGTCATGGTCCAATCCTCGAGGTTAGCAAGTAAGAACGCCTCAAATCCAAGGTCACTTTAACACGAGAAAGGTCATCCGTCAGCCAGAGGCGAGCCTTGCCCGCGGGTTGAACGGCGCGCCGCTGTGCAACTCACCGACGTTCTGGGCCCGGGGCCGCCGCGGGCCCGATGTCCTTGGTCACGGCACTGAGGCGCAGCAACGGATCTACTCCTCTCGCAACGCCGCCATCAACGGGGCGCGCAGGACCGTGCGCACGGAGGCCAGGCCGGTCAGACTGCCGACGACCAGGACGACGGCTAACAGGACGGTCAGATCGCCCAGCGGGATCGATGCTCCGCCGATGTAGAGATGGGGCAACGTGGTGACCAAGGCGGCCAGGAACCCTGTCAAGAGGCCGCCGGCCAACAGGGCAAGGGCCTCGATCATCACCAGCCGAGCCAGCCGCCGGCGGCGGAAACCGGCGGCCCGCAACAGCGCCAGCTCGCCTCGCCGCTCGATCACGTTCCGCATCTGGACGGCGGCCAATCCAAAGGTGCCCAACAACAGCCCGAGGGCCCCCAGACTCTGGAAAGTGCTCAAGTACGTGTTCTGAACTGCAAGCAGGTCTTCCAGCCGCTCCCGAGCCGATGCGGCGTCGAAGCCTTGGTCACCCAACCGGTTTTCCAACGCGGCGGCGACCGCGTGTGACCGGCCGGCCGGCGACTGGATCAGGAAATAACGGTATCCGCTGACGTCGGGAAACCGCTGCACAAAATCGGCCTCGCCGATCAGCAGGACGCCCTGCAAAATGCTGTTGCTCAGCAAGCCCGCGACGCGAAAACGGATCGGGCCGACCTCCGCATACGTCAACTCGAACTCCTCGCCGACGCCGCCATACAGGTGCAGGCTGTACATCGCCGTGTTTCTGTCGAGGACAACCGGAACGATGCTCTGCAATGCGTCATCGCCGGGATCGACAGCCTGGAAAGGCCGTCCCACCATCGGCAGCAGCCGCCACGGGTTCGCATCGTCGCCCGGGGATTGCGCCGCGCCGGCTGCCCAGGCAAAAGCCTGCATGTCCGGATCGTCGAAATGGCGGACGAACGAATCGGTGACGCCTAACACCCGCGGCTGCGAAGCTTGATACAAATTGTTACAGCTGGCGTCGTCGCCGGCTTGCAGACGCAACGGCAGGACGGTGCTGCCGTCGAGCACCCCTGCTTGATCCGCCAGCAACTGCTCCCGGCCCGCGGGCGTGGCCCAATCGCCGAATATCGGCTCCGCGCTTTCGGCCACCAGATCGAATCCGCCGGTGCCCGCTGCGGTCGGCGCCAGCCGAAAGGAACTCATCGCGACAATCAGAAAACTGGCCACGGCCATCAAGCCGATTGTCAGGGTGCTGCGTCCCGGATTCCGCGCCGCGTTGCGCGCGGCCAACCAGCGCAGGCTCCATCCGGCGCTCCGAAAACCGGTCCGTCCCCCCGATTTTAAGTAGCGGCGGATAACGCTCAGCAGCGCCGCCAGGACCAACGTTCCGGAACCGACAAACGCGCCGGCTTGGGCCTCGCCGCCCAACCGGGTCGCCGCGACGGCCAAGACCGCTGCGGCGGCGAGCAAGGCAGCGGCCCAGATCCATCCCCAGCGGCCGGCCGGCGCGTACACGAGTTCGTCCGCCTCGACCGCCTGCCCCGCCAGCAATCGCCGCACCGAGATCCGCCTGGTCCTCCGCAGACTGAACGCGATCGTCAGCACGCTGATCGCCCCCCCGCTGACGTAGCCGATCAGCAGGCTGAGCGGTTTCCCATACAAGCCCAAGAACGGCGTGGAAATCGCCCCGATCCACCACGTCTTCAGCCCGACCAGCATCAGCCATGCGTAACCGACTCCGACGGCCACGCCGATCGCCGCGCCGATCACGGCCACCACGGCCCCTTCGGCCGCGAACAACCGGGCTGTAAACGGCCGCCGGAATCCAACGGCCAGCAGCGTGCCGATTTCTCGCGCCCGCCGCTCGACGCCCAAGCGAAACTGCAACGCCACCAGCATCAACGCCGCGGCGATAATGAACAAACTGAGGAACAGGAACAGCACGTCGAACGGCGTCGTGCCGGCCGAAGCCGCCAAGCCGCGTTGCTTCACCGGCAGGAAATCGAGTCCCAGCGCCGTTCGCTCCCGGTCGAATTCAGCACGCAGGGATGCTTCCATTTGGTCGGCAAACTCAGGCTGTTCGCCATGACGCGGCACCGCGACGCGGACGGAGGTAATCTCGCCGAATCGGCTGCTCCACAGGCGCCTGCCCGCCGCCAGCGAGACGAACGCTTTGGGCGTCGTGCGATGATTCCGCCAGAATTCGTCGTCCACCGGACGCACGCGGGAGCGGTCCACGGGAAACGGTGCTTCCCAGTTATCAATCGATTCCTGATCCGTGACGCCTTCGACCGTGGGCGTCAAGTCGGGATCGTTGGCCAGCGTCGGCCGGGTTCGATATTCGGCCGGCCGGTTCCGCCGAAAAGGCCGATGGGGTTCCGTCAGCGGGATGATCGCACGCAGCACGAACTCGGCGGATTCCTCTTCCAGCCGGCCGTGGGTTGTCTCCGGTCGGTAGAACGTCACGCGAATCCGGTCGCCGAGCGTCGCTTTCAGATCGTCCGCGGCCCAACTGGTCAGCGCAATTTCGTCGTCCGCCAAGACGATCGGCGCCCCGTCCTGGGCCAGCAGCGGTCCCAGCACCGGCTGGGAATCGACCGCTGTAATCAAGGAGTAGGGAATGACCGGCGAGGGGCCGCCGCCGCTTGCCTTCTCCAGCGAGTTGGCCAGGTACGTCGACACCGGCTGCGCATCCCACGGCTTCCACGCGCGCAACACCGCTCGTTCCGCGGGCGGCGAGAACAGCATCCGATCCGTCGTCAGGCTGAGGTACTCGAAGACGACCTCTTCCGCTTGTCCGTCGCCCGGCTGAAACGTCCGCCGCACGTGCTGAAGGGCAAATCCGTAATCGGCCGGCGCCGGCTGAAATGCATCGGCCAGCGCAGTTTGAGCCTCTGCGCCGGGTGGCGTGTGGGGCGACTGGCCCGCCACCAGGATCGCATTCACGCGATCTTCCTGATCCAGTGCCGCTTGCAGTGTCTCGCGGGCGACATAGGCGTTGCGGGGCGTCGCCTGACTGGCCGTCAGGCTGAATCGGCCCAGGCTCTCGGCCGGGACGATGGCGGCCACGCGCAGGCCGGCGAGCGCCCGGACTCGATCTGACTTGCGGCCCAGCGGACTATCGGCCGGCACTTGATTCGTCTTGGGCAGCCGCAGCACGATCGTGTCGCCCACGTGGGCCTGGAGATCTTCCGCCAGCGGCACGTTCAGCACGATTTCATTTCGGCCGGGCATTTTCGCGGGGCGAAACGGCTCGTCGCCCAGCTCCCAGAAGTCCGCGCCGCAGCCGACGATCAGCACCTGCGCGGCGCGGCCCGTGCGGTCGGTAGCATGCAACTCTACGCTCCCGCGAGAAAACAGAATCGCCGGGACGGCGGCGGAGTAATGCCGCCGAAAATCCGGCGCGGCTTCGAGCCGCGCTGCCAAGTCCTCGGCGAAGAACCGATCCGTCACGAGGGCTTCATCGATCCGTCCCAGCCGATCCAGTGTCAGCCGCCGCAAACTGCCGCGGACGGAATCGCCCACCAGCAGCGCGCCCGTCAACACCGCCGTCGCCGCCGCCACTCCCAGCGCCACGGCCACGTGGATCCGCCAGTGGAACCACAGGCTTCGGAGAATGAATTGCCAAGTCGACATTGGTTTGGTCTCGTACTGGTTCACGCCCCCGAGCTTGCGGCGGTTGATGGAACGCAGACCAGACGCTCCGCGGCTGGATATCTTGTATATTCGTGGATTCCCAGCCGCAACATAGGGAGCCGCGGAGTGTGCCCGCTACATTTAATCAACAACCCGCACGTGCAGCAGACGGCGTCCATCGTCAAGGCTGGCCTTCCGCTGACGAAGGCCCCGCGTATAGAATACAATGACGTGAATATCGCACAAGAACGGCCCTTGATTTTCCTGATCGGGCTCGCCCATGGCACCAGACACAATTGCACAAGATGTCTCGCAAACACGGCCGGTGGACCCTCCGTGCGTCGAGTCATTTTTTTAGGCGAAGGAGTTTCCACGTATGGAATTGTCGCGCGCAAGCATCGAACAAATTGTCGAAGAACTCGCCCAACGTCCAATGGAGTTCTCGCTGGTCATCCGCACCGAGTCTTCGGAATCCGAGGATGCAGATTTGCCGGGTTACCAAGTGTACGGCAATCAGGAATTGCAGGGGGAGCCCAGTTTGATGCAGGCTGTCCGCTGTCTCATGGGAGGGATGCACGTCCTGACCGGCTTGTCCGAAGAATTTGAGGAACTGGAGGACTTTGACAAATCACACGATATTTTTCGCTGGGTGGCGGTTCTCGAATTGTTGTTGAACGACCTTTTCCAAACGACCGAGGATTGGCCGGAGCTGACCGATTCGTCAGACAATTCTGACGCGGAGGATGAAGCTCCCGTGGGATAAAGCCCCGAAGCACTCAAAGCGAACCGGAATGGAACAGAACCAGGCACCCGGAAAACATCCATTCAAGGCAAAACCAAACAAGCGGAACACGCCATGTTCATCGTCGCTTACGTTTCGGCTTTGCTGTTAGGCCTTGCCTAGGTTTCTCCTGATTTCTATCGTGACTTTGCGATTGTGCGCCGTAAATGGTCGTGAAAGTCTTCTCAGGCAGCCTATTTTAATGTTTCGCGTTTTCACTTTCGCTGAACCGTCAGCTTTCTGAGAAAAACGGCGGAAATCGAAGTTGCAGCGAGACTTGGGACACGATAGCTTAATGAAAACCCGCCGTGGCAAAGCTCTCCCCCGTAACCTTCCGAATGCAAGATGGGGCTGCCCATGTCCGAGTCGGAGGTGTTTGCCGCCAACTTGAGACGGTTGATCGATACCTCGCCGCTGTCGGAGCGACAGATCGCCGAGCGGTCGGGCGTCAGCATCAAGACGCTCGCGCGCTGGCTGCAAGTCGGCGCGCAGAAGCCGGCGCGCCGTCCCCCCCAAACACTGTTGCAACTGGCCCGTGTGCTGAACGTCCCGGCGGATGAACTGTGGCGCGGCGAAACGGCTTGTGCTTGCATTCAATACGGCGAGAAGGTCAAAGACCTGATCGGCCGCTGGGAGCGTTTGGGGGTTGACTATCAGGACATTACACGATGGATCGATGCGGCCTGGATCGCAGCCCGCGTGGCCGAAAAATTTTGCCGGGAAGAAGCGGACTTGGCCGGAATCGTCGCCAAAGTCAAAACGCTGCGGACCGAAGGCGAACTGCAGAGCTATCTGGAGAGCATGGTTCGCGAGTGGGATCTGGATGAAGCCGAGTCGTACAAGCGACTGGTCGAATCCACACAGAAGTTCGTGTTCGCCGTCCTGCCTCGCGATCCGGACCAAATGGGCGCCTGGTTCCGCCGCGTCCACCCGCGCCGCTGGGCCAACCTGCTGGCTCGACGAAAGCTGGACGATGAAACGGAACTGGTCGCGCTGATCCGCAATTTGCTGACCGAAGGCCTGTCGCCTCACGAAGCCTACGAAGCGATCGTGCGATTGTCGAACTGAGCCGGTGCGCGAGATGTTGGCAGGAAAATTGAGGGCAGGAAAATAGGGATACCGACTGCGCCGTTATTCTGCCTGCTCGGACTGCGATCACGTCTGCAGTATTCAACAGCAATCCAACGAGAAAGGACGCCGTGCATTATGGCGAAAAAGACAATTCTGATGCTTGTCGGCGACTTCGTGGAGGACTACGAGGTCATGGTTCCGTTTCAGATGTTGCTGATGGCGGGCCACGTGGTTCATGCCGCGTGCCCCGGAAAACCTGCGGGAGATATGGTGGCCACGGCGATTCACGACTTTGAGGGCCAACAGACGTACAGCGAGAAACGCGGACATAACTTTCGGCTGAACGCCGCGTTCGACGAACTGGACGAAAACGCTTACGACGCGCTGGTAATTCCCGGCGGCCGGGCGCCGGAGTATTTACGGTTGAACGCCCGTGTCCTGGAGGTAGTGCGGCATTTTGCGGCGGCGGACAAGCCGATCGCGGCGATCTGCCATGGCCCGCAGCTATTGGCGGCGGCGGGCGTGCTGCAAGACAGAGCGTGCTGCGCCTACCCGGCGGTCGGCCCGGAAGTCTCGGGGGCGGGTGGTTCGTTCGTCCCCGCCAACGAGTCGTTCGACAACGCGCACGTGGACGGCAACTTGGTGACAGCGCCGGCGTGGCCCGCACATCCGGCTTGGATGCGCGCTTTTCTGAAGGTGCTGGGGACGCAGATTGTTCCTTAGCCCGACCGCTGGGGAATTCGCCGCGGAGCCGCCGTCAACTTGGCCGATCGACAAACCGCCTCGTTCAACGCTCGACCGCACGCGCCGGCTAATCGGGGCTGCCGTCGCGTCGGTCAGGTGCTTTCACGAGGATGAATCTCCGCGGGCAATGGATTGTGACTTCGCGGCGCGAGACAGAGGTCGTGATTCCGCCTGGGCCGATGAAAGAGCGCGGGGGGTTCGGAAAGCGGCGATTGAATCGCCGCTTTCCAAATCGTCGCCGATAGCGCTAGGCGACCAGCATGTGGACGGGGCTGAACTCGCGGCAGTGAGTGTTGACGCCGTCGATGTACTCCTCGAAAATGCGCACGTCCAGCGCGGAGGCGGATTCCGCTTCGGGATGAAACTGGGTGCCGAAAGCGAACCAGTCCGGCGTTTCGCTCTCGATCGCTTCGACCACGCCGTCCGGGCAACGGGCGGTGACGGCAAAGCCGGGAGCCACGTCGTCGACGGCCATGTGATGCATGCTGTTGACGCGGATCTCGCCTTCGCCGTAAACGCGTTCCATCAGCGACCCGGGCACGACGACCAAGCTGTGCCGGTGTGCCGGATCCTGCAGATCCTTGTGGGGAATAGCTTGCGGCACGTCTTCCGGGATATGCAGGAACAGATTGCCGCCTTGGGACACATTCAGCAGTTGCATGCCGACGCCGACGCCGAAGAACGGCAGTCGCCGCTGGGCGATCAAACGCATCAGCCGGCGGTCGAACGCCTCGCGCCGCCGTTCCATGAAACGCACGGACGGATGCAGCATGAACCCGTCGCGGCGCGGATCCAGGTCTTGGCCGCCGATCATCACAAAGCCTTGCAACGTGTCCAGAACTTGATTCAGATCGTCCTCCGAGTCCATCAGAGGCACAATCACAGGAATTCCGCCAGCGGTAAGAATCCGTTCGTAGTAACCGGCGGCGAGGAAGGAATAAGCAGGCGAGTCTTTTTTGGCGGAGCGGTAATCGGCGTTCATGCCGATCAGGGGTTTGCGCAGCATCTGTACTCCCTTCAGATTGGAAACATTCGAGTCATTGGAATGAACCCTGAGGCGCGAGGCGTTCTCGTGGCGGGCGTTTGCGTAAGACCAGTTCCGTGGCCGGTGCGTGCCTCGAAGCAGCCGCGTCGTGCGGTCGGCGTGGGGCGGATGACGAACAACAGTTCACTTCAGCACGGTGTCCGTGCATGCGTGACGTCGGTCATCCCGGCCCCCGTGTGTGCTCTGGGAGGTCCTGCTCGTGCCGGCGGCGCCAATCCTCGGCGATTCCCTGGAGAACGATGTCCTTATCGGTAACCTCGAGCCTCTCCTTATCTCGACCTTTCTCTGGTCGCTCTGAAAGGGTAGCAGCAGCGGGCGGAATTGTACCCGCGTTCGGATTCGAGAAAAGCAAGTGCCTCTATTTTGGGCTCACGATCCCGCGGACCCACTACATACGGTGATAGCATGCCCCTGCTTGCAATGCTAGCGTGCGGTACCGTAAGATGGCGTGGCCGTGCAACTTGCAGCCGGCATGTGCTAGGAGAGAGCCTCATTGACAGGAGTGAAGATCATGGAAAAGTGGCCGATTGGTGTGTTTGCCAGTATTGACGCAGGATTGGGTGTTCGTTTGGAGGTGGCTCACGAGTTGGGCGTTCCGACGGTTCATTTGCACGCTCCTCATCGCGAAACGCGGACCCCGGAAAACGCGGAGAAATTCATCGCCCGACTGGAAGAACTGGGGATCAAGATCACGGTCGTGTTCGGCGGCTTCGAAGGCGAAAGCTACGCGGACATTCCCACGGTCGTGCGTACGGTCGGGCTGGTCCCGCCGGAAACGCGCGCGGCCCGCACGCAGGAGATGAAAGAGATCTCCGACTTTGCCCGGCTGTTGGGCTGCGACGTTATCGCGCTGCACTTGGGCTTCATTCCCCACGATGCGTCCGATCCTCTTTACGGCGAGGTGTTGGCGGTGACTCGCGAGGTCTGCGATCACGCCGCGGCCAACGGCCAGAATCTGCATTTGGAAACCGGCCAGGAAACGGCGGACGGCCTGTTGCGTTTTGTCGGGGACGTGGCGCGCGACAATTTGTTCATCAATTTCGATCCCGCGAACATGATCCTGTACGGCACGGGCGAGCCCATCGCGGCGCTGCAGCAGATCGGCAGTCGCGTGCGGAGCGTGCACTGCAAAGACGGCAAGTGGGCGGCCAATCCGGGCCAGCAGTGGGGACAGGAAGTGCCGCTGGGCGAGGGCGACGTGGGCATGGAAAACTATCTCCGCACGCTCAACGCCATCGGCTATACCGGTCCGCTGACGATCGAACGCGAAATCCCGCAGGAACCGGAGCGTCAAAAGGCGGAAATCGGGCGGGCGATCGCGCTGTTGAACGAGTTGAAAGCCAAGATCGGCTGAGCGGAGAAGATGCAACCGCGCAGGCGGGATTCGGAGAAGGGCGGGTTATGAAGAGGGGGAGCACGTTCCGTGTGCGCCGACGAGCGTGGTTTGCCACTGCAGGGCCAGCATTACGGAATTGATCCCGGAGCCGATTCCCAGCAGCGCCAGCCGGTCGCCGGCCGCCACGTGCCCGCCCTGCAAGCCGATCGCCAGCGTCACGGGCAACGCCACCGCACCGGTGTTGCCCAGCCAGGGGAACGTCACGAAATCACGTTCCGGCGTCAAGCCCAACGACTCGAGCATCAGTTTGCGATGCGCGGCGCCCACTTGATGGCAGAACGTGCGCTCGATATTCGCGGGCTTCCAGTCCGCCGTTGTCAGGAATTCGCGAAACGTTTCCACGCCCGTGGCGATTCCCTCCCGCATCAGCTGTTCCGAGTCGGTTTCCATCAGCGGATTCATGCCGCTGCCGACGGCTTCGTCGCGGCCGCTTTGGCACAGCTGATGGAAATCCGTATTGGCTTGCACGGCGGCCGCGAGCAGCCGGTTGCCCGTCCGGCTGGTCTTTCGGTCCGTCAACAGGATCGCGGCGCCGGCCGAGCCGATGGTCAGCGAAGCGACCGCGGACTTGATGCTGGTTCGCGTCCAGCCGAGATCGCGATTCAGGGCTTCGATGGTCGTTTCCACCAGCGGCCGACTGCTTTCCGTGCCCAGGACCAGGGCCGCGCGAATCTGGCCCAGTTCGATCATGTTGGCCGCTTGCAGGATGCCGTTCATCAGCCCCAGGCAGGCATTCGAAACATCGTACAGCACACAGCCGCGCCGCAATCCCAAACCGTGATGCACGCGGCACGCCGTGGCGGGCTCGAGATGATCGCGGCAGACCGAGCCGTGGATCAGGAGGCCGATTTCGCGGCGGTCGATCCCCGCGGCGGCGATCGCCAGTTCGCCGCTCGCGATGCTCTTGACGCTGGGCAGAGCGTCCGGTTCCCAGAACCGCCGCTCGCGGATTCCGGTCATCAATTCCAGCCGGCCTTCGGGCAGACGCAAACGCCGATACAACGGCTCCAGTCGCCGTTCGATCTCGTCGCTGCTGATCGTTTCATCAGGCAGCACATAGGCGAGTGATTCGATACAAACGTTTTGATATCGCATGGCTTGCGGCACGCATTCGTGAAGATTGGCGGAGATTGGTGGTCTCGGATTTTTCCTGCCGACTCGTCCGCGGATGTGGCGGCTACGCTTCGCTGGGTGCCGGAGTTTCGTCCCGCCGCCGGAATTCCGCTCGAAACACCGTCTCCGCGTGCAGCCGGGTGCGGCGTTCGAAATGCGTGCGGTAATCGAACTCGTGTTCGGCGGGCCGCTGGGCGACCTCGAAGGGCCCCAGCAAGCCCGTGACTTCGGCGATCATCTCCAGGGTCGTGTCAAAATATTCTCGCACATCGGTCCAGAAATGCAGTCTTCCGCCCGCCTCCAACACCCGTTCGACATCGGTCAAGAACGCCGGCTTCATCACGCGGCGTTTGCGGTGCCGCTGTTTCCACCAGGGATCGGGGAAATAGACGTGCACCGCGACGGCGCAAGCGGCGGGCAGCACATCCCGAAACAGCTGTAGGGCGTTCCCGTGGAGCATCAGCGCGTTCTCGCGGCCGGCCCGCGCCAAGCGGGCAGCCGCCAAGCGAGCATAGTTGCGTGCGATTTCGCAGCCCAAGAAATTATGCTGGGGGCGTTCGGCCGAAGCGGCGATCAGGAACATGCCCTTGCCGCTGCCGACCTCGATTTCCAGCGGCGCCGGCCGCTGAAACAGCGCGTGCACATCCCACGGGACCGGCAGCTGCTCGAACGAACGCAGGTGCCCCGAAAGGTCGAGAGACGGATCAATTTTTCGAAGCGCCGGTCGAGCCATGGCTGCTGAGGGAAACACAAGGAAAAGGCGGCGGGCGCCGGAATCGCTGCGAGGCCTTGCCGAACATGCTCATGACTCCGGAGACTTGCCCGCGGTCAGGGCTTCGATTGGGATCGGAATTCCTTTGATGATTCCCTCCACGACGACATTCCCTCGGACAACGCCTTGGAACCGGCTGATGATCATCCGCCCGGGGCGAACTTTCGACAACGAACAGATGAAGACGACCCGATCGCCGGGCACGACCGGATCACGAAAACGAATTTCCTCCAAGCCTCCAAAGCCGACCATGGCCGCGCCGAGCATGTTGTAACGCTGGACGAAATAACTGCACATCTGAGCGGCGCATTCGAGCATTACCACGCCGGGCATCAGCGGCATGCCCGGCATGTGCCCGCGGACCCAGAATTCGTCCGGCGTCACATCCTTGTAGCCGACGCAGATCTTCCGTTCATTATCCTCGAACACGATCGCCGTCAACTGTTCCATTTCGTACCGTTGCGGGTTGTACTTGCGGATTTCATGGATATCCGCAGTCGGCTTGTCGAAATCGATCTGAGACAGATCGAACAATAATTCTTTGGCGGCCAACGTCGAGTTCCTGTGGTAAGCTGTACGGTTTTCGGGAATTCCGCTCAAGTCCGCAGTACGCCGCGCGTGATCCGGCGCAGCGCGGTTGGTGAAATCCGGAATCTCGAGCCCTGTGCGACTGTCGCGGCGTGTGCGCCATGCCGCGCTGCCTGGTTGGACCCGGCTCGAGCTTATCCGGTCTTGAGCGAGCCAGCCTAAAGCCTGGACCGCGCTGCGGGTGCTGCCCGCGCCGGCCTGCGTCAGGTCCGGACTTTCTGCCGCTTGGCCCGCCGTGCCTTGGCATTTGCGGGACGTTTGCCGTGATTGGCCTTCTTAATTTTTCGGTGTGGTTTGGTCACTTCGAAACTTCTCCTTTCCTGGGAATCGCTCAGCACGATTCGCGCATAGGTTCTTAAAATTCCAAAAAACTTCGGGCGAAAAATGCCTCCACCCTCTGCCGCATCGTTTGTCGATCTGTTAAGTTACCACCTTTCCGGCCCGCTGAGAAGGTAGAACACGGATTTAGGAACGGTTCCTGCAACTGATTTCTTGCTTCCAACTTATTTGTGCAGCGGCACCCGGGAGGCTTTCGATAAGCTGTAGACGCGAGGCGAGGCATCTACGGCTGAGATTTTTGAAAATTTAATTCCACCGGCATTGACCTCGCTTTCCGGCGCGTGTAGCATCTTTGGTTTCCGGTTTTGCGGCGGTCTCGGAACCAACCTTGATGGATCGCTGTTACTTGTTTTGAGGCAAGACTTTACATCTCGGAGGTTTGTTGCGTGGCAGCTGGACATGAGGTGATTCGGATTCGGATGGAGGCTTACGACCATAACATCCTGGATCAGAGTGCCCTGGAAATCGTCGACACCGCGAAGCGCACGCACTCCGAAGTGCATGGACCGATTCCGCTGCCGACTCGAGTTGAAAAATATTGTGTATTGTCGGGCCCTCACATTGACAAAAAGGCTCGCCAACAGTACGAAATCCGAACGCACAAGCGTCTGATCGACATAGTTCAGGCGACTGCGAAAACGATCGAAGCGCTAAACAAGCTTAGTCTTCCCGCCGGAGTTGATATCAAGATAAAGGCCTCGGCAAGATAAGTCAGGTTTCGTTCACGGAAAAAACTGCGAATGAAGGGATGCCGTTCGGGTAAGCCGGAACAGTGCTGAAGCTGAACCAGATGAAGTTCGGCATCCGGGGCTTGGCGACTGAAGCCGGCTGGCCGGTTCGGTTTTCGGTCTCCCGAGGGGCGACAGACCACAGACGAGAAAGAGTGCGAGCCATGGCAAAGGGTATACTCGGCCAAAAGGTCGGGATGACTCAGGTATACGACGATTCAGGTAAGGCGATCCCGGTAACGGTGATTCACGCCGGGCCTTGTCACGTATTGCAATTGCGCACGCAGGAGCAGGACGGCTATGAGGCGGTCCAGTTGGGTTTCCGCGACAAGAAGCGCTCCACCGGAAATCGCTCTCGTCCCAGTCAGGCCAGTCGGGCCGAACGTGGTCATGTCGCCAATATCAGCAGCAAGCGTTCTAAGCGCCGAGCCTCTTCCGGCGCCCAGGGCATCCCCAAAGCGGATTGCGAGCCCAAGCGGTTCATCCGCGAGTTGCGCGGCCCCATTGCCGGCTACGAAGTCGGGCAAGAGCTGACGGTCAACGCCCTCGACGGGGTTGTGTCGGTCGACGTGACGGGGATCAGCAAGGGCCGCGGCTTTTCGGGGGTCATGAAGCGGCACGGATTCCATGGTCAGCGCGCCACGCATGGCGTCAAAAAATGCCATAGGCATCCCGGCAGCACCGGCATGCGTCAGACGCCCGGTCGATTGTTCAAGGGCCATCTGATGGCGGGCCACTATGGCCACGCGAAGACCACGCTGCGGAATCTCAAGGTGTTCAAGATCGACGCCGAGAATCATATTCTGTTGCTGCGCGGCGCGGTTCCCGGCCCCAACGGCGGGTATTTGGTAATTCGCGAGACTAACAAGGTGGGGTAGGCCGTCCATGAAATCGTTGCCCATTTATGACCGCGCCGGCAATCAAGTTGGATCTTACGAGATCGATCCGGCGGTGTTGGCGCCTCGCGTTAACAAGCAACTCCTGCACGACGTTGTCGTGATGTACCAGGCGAGCCGTCGGCAGGGGACGCAGAAAACAAAATCCCGCGGCGAAGTCGCAGGATCGACGAAAAAGCTGTATCGGCAAAAAGGGACGGGCAATGCCCGGGCCGGATCGCGCCGATCCGGGGTTCGCCGGGGTGGCGGGCACATCCATGCCCTGCGGCCGCGTGATTATTCGTATCGGCTGCCCCGCAAAGCGATTCAGGCAGCGACGCGAATGGCGATCCGATCAAAACTCGACAGCGGCCATTTGGTATGCGTGGATCAGCTCAGCTTTGGCGAGCCTCGCACCAAAGAAATGGCGGGCGTATTGGCTGCGCTCCCCTTGGCGGGCAAGAGCACCTTGGTCGCGACGGCCGGATACGACGTGAACGTTTATAAGAGTGCCCGCAACATCGAGCAGGTGACGGTGTCGCCCGTGACGGAGTTGAACGCATTGACCGTGCTGAAGCCTCGGCGGATGCTGATCACCAAGGATGCGTTGGATGCGATTTGCAGGAGAGGCGAAGCCTAACTGGCAACTCGATATTTCCCGAGGGCGGTATTTTCGTAGGACGGTGAATTCGCATGGCTGAATTGCAGGACAAGCGGAAAGTGCGGAAGAAGGGGATCCAATTGGAGCCCCATCAGGTAGTCTTGCGCCCGTTGGTGACGGAAAAGGGAGTTTATCACTCCAGCGAGCTGAACCAATATGCGTTCGAGATCCACCCGATGGCCACCAAGGCGGACGTCAAGCTGGCCGTGGAAGAGTTGTTCAACGTCAAGGTGGTGAAGGTTCGCACGCAGACTCGCCTGGGGAAGCCGAGGCGATATCGTTTCCGTCAGGGATACACCAAGGACTGGAAGAAGGCGATCGTGTCGCTGGACAGCGAGAGCCGCATCGACTTCTTCTAAATCAAGTGGGATCGCAAACAGCGGCAGTGCCGAGTGAGACGAAATCATGGGTGTTCGTAACTATCGACCGACCAGCGCCGGACGACGTGGCGCCAGCGTCAGCGACTTTGCAGAGTTGACCCCGGGGGCCACCCCGGAGAAGAGTTTGCTGAAGCCGCTGCACAAAAAGGGCGGGCGCAACAATCAAGGGAAGATCACCGCGCGTCATCGGGGCGGCGGTCATAAGCGGATGTACCGTGAGATCGACTTTCGCCGGGAAAAAGAGGGCGTCGCAGCCAAGGTGCATTCGATCCAGTACGATCCAAATCGTAGTGGGCGTATTGCCTTGCTGTATTACACGGACGGCGAGAAACGTTATATTCTCGCTCCGGACGGTCTGCAAGCGGGAGACCGCGTGGAGAACGGGCCGGATGCGCCGCCGACGGTCGGCAATTGTTTGCCGCTCAAGCGGATTCCGTTGGGAACACAAATTCACTGTATTGAGATGCTGCCCGGGCAAGGGGCGCGGTTGTGCCGCAGCGCCGGGACGAATGCCACGCTGGTGGCCCGCGAAGCGGGTTGGGCTCAGATCACGCTGCCCAGTGGCGAAATCCGCCGCGTGCCGGCCGCATGTCGAGCTGCGATCGGCAGGGTCAGCAACCCGGATCATATGAGTATCCGTTTGGGCAAGGCGGGACGGAAACGCTGGCTGGGACGGCGCCCGCATGTCCGCGGAACGGCCATGAATCCCATCGATCATCCGCACGGCGGTGGCGAAGGGCGAACAAAAGGCGGTCGGCATCCGGTCAGCCCGACGGGAAAGTTGGCCAAAGGCGGAGCGACGCGAAAGAAGCGCAAGGCGTCGAACACGGCCATTGTGCGGCGGCGCTGGTCACGGCGGTACGGTCAGCTAAAGCTGCCAGGCAAGTAAACGGAGAGAGCGTTAGCCCATGAGTAGGTCGCGAAAAAAGGGTCCGTACGTCGACTTCAAGCTGTACCGCAAGGTGCAGAAACAGGATGAGGCAGGCAGCAAAGAGCCAATGAAGACCTGGGCTCGAGCCTGTACCATCGTGCCCGAGTTCGTCGGGCATACATTTATGGTTCACAACGGGCGCCAGCACCTCAAGGTGTTTGTGACCGAAGACATGGTCGGTCACCGGTTAGGCGAATTCGCCTTGACGCGGACCTTCCGGGGTCATGGCGGCAAAGGCAAACGTTAGAGGGAGTGACGGCGATGGCATTTCAAGCCTGCCACAGGTTCGCAAAAATTAGCCCGCGGAAGGTTCGCCCTTTGGCGGCGATGATCCGCGGCAAGTTTGCGGACGAGGCACTGGCGATTCTCCGCTACCAACCACAGCGTGGGGCGCGGATGTTGGAAAAAGTGATCAATAGCGCCCTAGGCAGCGCACAAGATCCGGCCCAAACGCGCGGTAAGAACGTCGACGTCGACAACCTTATCGTGTCCGATGCCCGGATCGACGGCGGCCCGATGTTCAAGCGGGTCCGGCCTCGAGCGCGCGGCATGGCATTTATGATCAAGAAACGAATGTCCCACATCCGCATCACGCTGGCAGATATCGACGAGATTTAAGCTATGGGTCAAAAGGTCAACCCGATCGCGTTCCGGACGGGCGTCGTCAGAGGCTGGAAAAGCCGCTGGTATGCCTCCAAGCAGGAGTTTGGCGAATTGTTGGTCGAGGACCAGAAGATTCGCCGGTTTATCAAAAATCATCCGCAGAAGTCGCAGTATCGCAATGCCGGTATCGACCGCATTGAGATCGAGCGGACGCGGGACGAGGTGAAGATCGTTTTGTTCGTCGCCCGGCCCGGGTTGATTATCGGCAAGAAAGGGCAAGAGGTCGAACTCTTGCAGGAAGAGTTGCAGAACTTGATCGGTCGCCGAGTGAATCTCAAGATCGAGGAGATTCACCGGCCCGAGATCATGGCCCAGCTGGTGGCAGAAGACATTGCCCAGCAGTTGGCCAAGCGAGCGAGTTTCCGGCGGACGATGAAGCGGTCTGTAGAGCAGACGATGGATGCCGGGGCGAAAGGAATCAAGATCCAGTTGTCCGGGCGTCTGGGAGGGGCCGAGATGTCGCGGCGTGAGAAGCAGATCGCCGGCTCCTTGCCGTTGAGTACCCTGCGGGCCAAAATCGACTACGGTTTTGCGGAAGGGAAAACGGCGCAAGGGCACATTGGCGTCCAGGTCTGGGTGAATCAGGGTATGTACGAAGGAGAAGAGTCCGATGGCGTTGATGCCGAAGCGGGTAAAGCACCGAAAAAGCCAAAGAGGACGTATAAGAGGTGAGGCGACGCGCGGCAACAAGGTCGTGTTCGGAGACTTCGGATTGCAGGCCGTCCAAGGCGGGTGGATCCGAGCCCAGACGATCGAAGCCGGACGTATCGCGGCACAGCAGTACGTGCGCGGGGAAGGGCGGCTGTATATCCGCATATTTCCCCACAAACCCACGACTGCGCGGCCTCTGGAGACTCGGATGGGCAAGGGAAAAGGCGAGCCGGAGTTTTGGGTGGCGGTCGTAAAGCCGGGAACCGTCATGTTCGAGCTTGGGGGCGTGACCGAGGATCAAGCACGGGTTTGTTTTGCCCGTTTGGCGCATAAGATGCCGATTCCGGTTCGTTTGGTTCGGCGCCGGCCGGCGTAAGGCGAGAAGGGGATGATGATGAAGGTTGGGGAACTGCGGGATATGAGTGACGAGCAGCTCGCGCTGACGCTGAAGGACGCTTGCGAAAGTTTGTTTCGCCTGCGGATTCAGGCCCAGACCGAGCGGCTGGATGCACCCAGCGAGTTGCGCCGTCATCGGCGGATGATCGCGCAGATCAAGACCATTCAACGGCAACGAGAACTCCAGGTGGGGAAGTAGCGAAACATGCCGAGACGAGTATGTGTGGGTGTGGTCACCAGCGACAAGATGGCCAAGACGCGGATCGTAGAGATCCCGAGGTTGGTGAAGCATGCGGTTTATGGCCGGTATGTGCGCCGTAAGACCGTCTGCTATGTGCATGACGAGACGGAGCAGTCGTCCCAAGGGGACACCGTAGAGATCGAAGAGTCTCGCCCCCGCTCGCGCCTGAAGCGATGGGAATTGATCAAGGTTGTGGAGAAGGGGCGGGATCAAGCCGTGAGCGCTCTGTCCGAGGCGGCGGTGGAAACCGGTGCGGACGGCGACAGCAGTGCGGTGAGCGAAACGAATCAGGATAATCAGCCATGATCCAGCAAGAAACACGAATGCAGGTGGCAGACAATACCGGCGCCAAGGAGGTGCAGTGCATCAAGGTCCTTGGCGGTTCGCGCCGCCGATACGCCGGTTTGGGTGATATCGTCATCTGCAGTGTCAAGAGCGTGATTCCGGGCAGCGACATTAAGAAAAAGGCCGTTGTTCGGGCGGTGATCGTCCGCTGCAAGCACTCCACGCGCCGGGCGGACGGCAGTTATATCCGCTTCGATAGCAACGCGGCGGTGATCATTGACAACGAGAACAACCCGCGGGGGACCCGTATCTTCGGCGCGGTAGCACGCGAATTGCGTGAAAGAAGCTTCATGAAAATTGTCAGTCTCGCGAGCGAGGTGTTGTGATGCACATCCGATTGAATGATACCGTCCAGGTGGTTGCCGGTGACGACCGCGGGCAGCGCGGAAAAGTTTTAGCCGTAGACTTGGCTGCGGGGAAGATCCTCGTCGAAGGCGTCAATCGTGTCTACAAGCATGTTCGGCGCAGTCAGCGGAACCCGCAGGGCGGGCGACTGTCCAAAGAGATGCCGATTCCTGTCTCGAACGTAATGATGATCTGTCCGCAGAGCAACAAGCCGACGCGCATCGGATTTCGTTACTTGGCTGACGGGACCAAGGAGCGTTATGCCAAGCGGAGCGGGGTCTCGCTCGGAGCGATCAGTCCGGCGCGAAAGGCTTATGCCGGCAAGGCATGAGGTCCGGCGGGGCGAGGCAGCTGGACGGCGGTCGGATAAGCATCGAGTACAAAACGAGTTTTTTCTTTCGGACGAACAAGATCATGGCAGGCAAGAAGACGCAAGGCGACAAGGCGGGGGCGGGCAAGAAAGAAGCCGCTGCGCCTGAACGGGAGGCCGTCGTGGTCCCTCGATTGCAGGAGCGGTATCAGCAGGAGGTTCTGCCCGCATTGCGTGAAAAGCTGGGCCGTACCAATCCCATGTCCTTGCCGCGTTTGAACAAGATCGTCGTGAGTATGGGCGTGGGGGCCGCCACGCAGGATAAGAAGGTTCTGGAGACGGCGGTCGAGGCGATGACCGAGATTACCGGCCAGAAGCCGATCGTGACGCATGCCCGCACCAGCGTGGCCGGCTTTCGGTTGCGGGAAGGAATGCCCATCGGCTGCAAGGTCACATTGCGTCGGCAGCGGATGTATGAATTCCTGGATCGTTTGGTCTCCTTGGCGTTGCCTCGCGTGCGAGACTTTCGAGGGATCAGCCGGACGGCCTTCGATCAACGGGGGAATTACAGCCTGGGTTTAGCGGAACAGCTGGTGTTTCCCGAATTGAACCCGGACAAGTACGTCAAGCCGCAGGGCATGAATATTACGTTGGTCACGAGTGCGACCAACAACGAGGAAGCTTTGGAATTACTGACGCTGATGGGCTTGCCGTTCCGGCGCGAGGATTCGACGACGGCTTAGGGCCTCGGGCGATCAAGGGGACGTGGAGATGGCGGCGGTGAGGGCGAATCAAAAAGTTCGTTTTGGAGACAGGTAAACATTCGTGGCTAGCAAATCCAAAATTGCGAAAGCGCTGCGCGTCCCAAAATTTACGACGCGCCGCAACAACCGTTGCCGGCTGTGCGGCCGGCCCCGCGCTGTGTACCGGAAGTTCAGCATCTGCCGGATCTGTTTCCGCAAACTGGCGGACCAGGGGTTGATTCCCGGCGTTCGCAAGTCGAGCTGGTAGAGGGAGAGCTCAACGAGATGATGACCGACCCGATCGCCGATATGTTGACCCGCATCCGGAACGCCGTGCGCGTAGAAAAGCCGTATGTGGATGTGCCGCTGTCCAATGTCAAGAGAGGGGTGGCCGACGTGCTCAAGCGCGAAGGCTACATCTGGGATTGGCAAGTGCTCGAAAGCGCTCCGGTGTCTCACCTGCGCATCGAATTGAAATACGGTCCCAATGGTGAGCGACTCATTCAGAGGGTTCGTCGCGTCAGTAAACCGGGTCGGCGCGTGTACAGCCGAGCCAAGGATCTGCGACCGGTGTTGAACGGGATGGGGATTACCATTCTCAGCACCAGCCGTGGAGTGGTCAGCGATCGCGAGGCTCGGCAACGAAAGCTGGGCGGCGAGGTCTTGTGCGAGGTTTGGTAGAGACGGGAAGCGGTGTTGTTATGTCACGCATCGGAAGAAAACCAGTGGCGATCCTCGAGGGCGTCCAGGTTCGCGTCGAAGGGCGCCGGATTGAGGTCGAGGGTCCCCTAGGCAAGTTGCACTGGGAGCATCGACCTGAGGTAGCGGTTCGTGTCGACGAAGCCACGGGGCAAGTTGTCGTCGAGCGGATGGCCGAGGATCGGGAGTCGCGCGCGTTTCACGGACTGACTCGGTCGTTGATCAATAATATGGTCTTGGGCGTCAAGAGCGGATACGAGAAGCGTTTGGAGATTGTGGGAGTGGGGTATTTGGCTGCGATCCAGGGCAGCACGCTGCAGCTGCGCGTGGGATTTGCCAACGAGTTGCAGAAACCGATCCCGCCTGGATTGCAGGTGACTTGCCCGGATCAAACGCACGTGGTCGTGCGGGGTTGTGATAAGCAACAGGTAGGGGAATTTGCGGCCGAAGTGCGGTCCTTGCGAAAGCCGGAGCCTTATAAGGGCAAAGGCATCCGCTACCAAGGCGAGTATGTCAAGATCAAGCCGGGCAAGACGGCATCATAGGGGTGTGGGTCGCGCCGGCGGGTGGGGAATTGTTGGACCCGGCCGCCGGACGGAAGTCGTGCAGCAGGGAAACATTTTAGAAGTCTGGATTGAACCGTGAAGAAGCAGATGATTGTGAATCGGCGGCGGGAGCGGAGGCGCTTTCATGTGCGCAACCGCGTCCGCGGAACCGCTGACCGCCCTCGGCTGAGCGTGTATCGCAGTCACAAGAATATCCGTTGCCAGGTGATCGACGACCTGTCCGGCAGAACGCTGGTATCGGTCAGTACGCTGGACAAAGAACTGCGCGAGAGCGTGAAATACGGCGGCAACAAAGCGGCTGCGATCACGGTCGGAAAGGCGCTCGCCGAGAAGGCGCTCCAGGCCGGGATCAAAGAGGTGCGTTTTGACCGGGGGTCATCCAAATATCATGGTCGCGTTGCCTCGCTGGCGGATGCCGCCCGAGAGGCTGGATTGGTCTTTTAAGATATGGCAAAGTTTCGAGACGGTGGCAGGGGTAACGTGCCGACAGACGCAGGTTACGGGGAAAGTTCGATCGAGCGCGTCGTCAACATCCGCCGCTGCGCGGCGGTGGTGAAGGGCGGGCGCCGCTTCAGTTTTGCAGCCATGACCATCATCGGCAATGGCAAAGGCAAAGCGGGCTGGGGATACGGCAAGGCCAACGAGGTTCCTCCCAGCGTCGAGAAGGCGAACAAGCAAGCCGCTCGACAAATGGTGGAAATCTCGCTTCAGGAAGGCACGATTCCACACGCCGTGCGGGGGAAATACGGGGCTGGACAAGTGCTTCTGATGCCCGCTGGGCCCGGGACCGGGATTATTGCTGGGGCTGCGGTGCGCTCGGTTTGTGAAGCCGCCGGGATCAAGAATATCCTGACGAAGAGTTATGGGACGAATAATCCGATCACGTTGGTGAAAGCCACGTTTCAAGCGTTAAGCCAACTGCGGACGCGGCAAGATGTCGAGCGTCTGAGAGGAGTGCCGCTGTCATGAGATTGAACGAAGTTAATAGTGGGATCCACAAGCACAAGAGGGTTCGGCGAATCGGCCGCGGTCCCGGCTCCGGCCGAGGCAAGACGTCCACGCGGGGCGGCAAGGGGCAAAGTGCGCGCGCCGGATATGCTGCGCTGCCGATTTTTCAGGGTGGCACGATGCCGCTGGTGCGGCGCGTTCCCAAGCGAGGATTCACCAATCGGTTTGCTTTGGAGATCGGCGCGATCAACGTCGCCGATCTCGAACGCGTCTTCGCGGCCGGCGAGCAAGTCAATCCGCAGACGCTGCGGGCAAAAGGATTGCTGAAGCATCGTTATGACGAGCTCAAGATCTTGGGCAACGGCGAGTTGACGAAGAGTTTGAATGTATCGGCTCACCGCTTCAGCGGTTCAGCCCGGGAGAAAATCGAACGGGCGGGTGGCCAGGTTTCGGTTCTGCCTGGGCGGAGGCCTGCTGCCGTGGAACCGCCTAGCGACGCGTGATAAGGACGGATCTCGATCATGTGGGAAAAGCTGCGAGTGGTCTTCACGATCCCGGAACTGAGGCAGAAGATTTTTCTGACGCTGACGTTCCTGGCGATTTATCGCGTGGGTTATCACATCCCGCTGCCAACCGTCAATCAAGAGGTGATGGGGCAGGCGATGTCCGAGGAGGGCGGTTTCGGGGATTTCGTGGATCGCGTGGCGGTGTTCAGTGCCAGCAATCTTCGGGAGGCGACGATTTTCGGACTGGGGATCATGCCGTACATCTCGGCTTCGATCATTTTCCAGTTGCTGGGAAGCGTCTGGAAGCCGATCGAAGACTTGCGCAAAGAAGGCGAGACGGGACGAAAAAAGATCAATGAATACACGCGCTACCTGACGGTGGCGCTGTGCCTGCTGCAAAGCTGGATGTACGTTCGCTGGTATTTAATGGGGGCGACGGCAGGCGGAGGAAGCCTGATCGATCCCTCGTTTCTGGTGCGGGGCGAGTTGAGCTTGGGATGGCAACTCACTTCCGTGATGACGATGACGTGCGGCACCATCTTTTTGATGTGGCTGGGCGAGCAGATCGACGAGTTTGGAATCGGCAATGGAATCAGTCTGCTGATTATGGCGGGCATTTTGGCGCGGATGCCAGGTGCTTTAGGGGATTTGCTCAAGAATGCCAAGTTCGAGTTGGTGGGGATTGGCGGTGTGATCGGTGTCGAGCATTTGGTCATCTTGACGGTGTTGTTTGTCAGCGTCGTCGTCGGGGTGGTGTTCATTACCTTGGGGCAACGTCGGATTCCGACGCAGAGTGCCAAGCATGTTCGAGGTCGGCGGACGTATGGGGGGACGCGGCAATACCTGCCGCTGCGGATCAACCAAGCCGGCGTGATGCCGATCATTTTCGCGAGCAGTCTGTTGATGTTGCCGGCGATGTTTTTTGCCTTCCTGGGAAACATCTTTCCGGGCGGGGCATCCCAGCTGGGGCAAGTCGCAGATATGTTCAGTGGTGGCACGTCGTTTCTGTACAATTTGATGTATGTGGCCTTTATTTACTTTTTCTGCTACTTCTGGACCGCGATCACCTTCAACCCGAAGGAGATGTCGGAGAACCTGAAAGACTACGGAACGTTTATTCCCGGGTATCGTCCGGGACGGCGGACTGCGGATTATTTAGAAAAGGTCATGGTTCGGATCACCTATGTGGGAGCCGGCTTTTTGGCCATCGTTGCGATCGTGCCGACGATTGTGTCGGGTTCGCTTGGCGTAAGCTTCGCGATAGCAAGCTTTTACGGCGGTACTGGATTGTTGATCGCCGTCAGTGTGGCGTTTGATCTGGTGCAGAAGATCGACAGCCACTTGGTGATGAGGAATTATCGGGGTTTATTGGAGTCCTAGGTTTTCGAGAGTGACGCCCCCTTGTAGTTTTCCTCGTCAGCGAATTTAATTTGTGGGTTTTGCGGGAATCCGCTGGAGAACGGCGATGAAGGTGCGAGCAAGCGTTCGGAAGATGTGCGAAAACTGCAAGATTGTGCGCCGCCGGGGGAAGATCTTTGTGATCTGCACCAATCCGCGGCACAAGCAGCGGCAGGGTTAACCAGCAGAGCTACCAGCGACAGAGCTTACGAGGAGCGTATTCGATGCCACGTTTACTAGGGGTGGACATACCGAACGACAAGCCGACGGTGGTGTCGTTGACGTATTTGTACGGCGTCGGACGCAAGTCGGCGCGGGAACTGTGTCATCATGCAGGTGTCGATCCGCAGCGGAAGGCGCGGGAGTTGGCCGACGACGAACTGAGCCGGCTGGCCGTGCTGTTGGAACGCGATTATACGGTCGAAGGTCCGTTGCGGCGTCAGCTGCAGCAGGATGTCAATCGTTTGCGGGACATCAAGTGCTATCGAGGAATTCGTCACCGTCTGGGTTTGCCTGTGCGGGGGCAGCGGACGCGAACGAATGCTCGGACGCGCAAGGGCCCGAAGAAGACGGTCGCCGGGAAAAAGGGCGTCAAAGATCTGCACTAGGATCTGCACTCGTTAGGGGTTTAAAGGAGCATTTGGGTGGCGGTAAAGACCAAGAAAAAGAAGATCCGACGCAACGTAACGGTCGGCATTGCCTTCATACAGGCGACGTTCAACAACACGACGGTGACGATCACGGACACAAAAGGCGACACGTTGTGCTGGGCCAGCGCGGGCACCAGTGGTTTCAAGGGCAGCCGCAAGAGCACGCCGTTTGCCGGCCAGTGTGCCGGTCAGCAGGCGGCCGAGAAGGCGATCAAGTTCGGCGTCAAGGAAGTCGACGTTCGCGTCAAGGGGCCGGGTTCCGGCCGCGAGAGCGCGATTACGGCTCTGCAGAGTGCGGGATTGACGGTCAAGACGATCGAGGATTGCACCCCGATCCCGCACAATGGCTGCCGCCCCCGCAAGAAACGTCGCGTGTAGGTGTTGGTGCGTTTGGACCCAGTGATAGTTTGGACCAGGTTAGTTTGATTCGACGAGCGGGACAGCGCAGCTGACTGGTGTAAGGAGCGATCGATGCATATTCGTTGGCGGGGACTCGAATTGCCCAGCGTGGTGACATGCGACACGACCACGCTGTCGTCGACCTACGGCAAATTCGTCGCCGAGCCGTTCGAGCGCGGATTCGGGGTGACCATCGGCAACAGTTTACGGCGAATCATGCTGTCGAGTTTGACGGGCAGCGCCGTGACGCAGATCAAGATTCGGGGAGCGCAGCACGAGTTCAGTACGATTCCCGGCGTTCTCGAGGATATTACGGACGTCGTATTGAACGTCAAATCGCTGGTGATCAAGAATTACAGCGAATCGACGAAGGTGGTCACCGTCGAGAAGAACGAGACGGGGGTCGTTTCCGGAGCCGACGTTCGCAGCGACGCGGATGTGGAGGTGATCAATCGGGATCACGTGCTGGCCACGTTGACGGACAACGTGCCGTTCATGATGGAGATGGTCGTCGAGAACGGCCGCGGCTATGTGCCTTCCGGCGAGCATAGTGCGACGGACCACGAGATCGGAATCATCCCGATCGACGCGGTATACAGTCCGGTCACTCGCGTCCGCTACGAGGTAGAGGAGACGCGGGTCGGGCAAAAGACAAATTACGACAAGCTCACGTTGGAAATCTGGACCAACGGTTCGATCAGTCCTGAAATGGCGATGGTCGAGGCGGCGAAGATCCTGCGGAAGCATCTGAACCCGTTTGTGCAATACGCGCAGTTGGGGACGCGGATCAGTTCGCCGGCCAAATCGGGAGCGCTGGGACTGGACGGGCTGATGGAAGTCAAACTCGGGATGAGTTTAGCGGAACTGAAGCTGTCTGTTCGGGCGATGAACTGTTTGGAGTCCGAAAATATCACAACGGTGCGGGACTTGGTCCAGCGAAATGAAGATCAGCTGCTGGAGGTCCGCAATTTCGGCGAAACAACGTTGACGGAGGTCAAGGAAAAGCTCCGTCAGATCGGGCTTCATTTGGGAATGCGGCTGCCGCCTCCCGCCCCGTCGTTTCGCTAAGGGAACAACATCAGCCGCGGATAGAGTTTGCGATCATGAGACATCGAAAACGTGGACGACACTTAGGCCGGACTTCGAGCCACCGCAAAGCTTTGCTCAAGAACTTGGCGAGCGCCTTGTTCTTGACCGAGCGGGACGTGGATCCCGATATTCACGAGAATGCTCCCAAAGTCAAAGGGCGCATCATCACCACTTTGCAGAAGGCCCGAGAGGTCAGGCCGTTGGTGGAGAAGTGCATCACGATCGCGTGCCGGTCGCTGCAGTCCCAGAGCGAGGCGCGGCAATATGCGACCAGTGCGAGCCGGCATTCCGACGAATGGAAGCGCTGGCGGACCGGTCCGCAATGGCAGGCTTGGTCTCAGGCGATGGCGCCGAGCGTCACAGCTCGGCGGCGGGTCCTGCAGTTGATCGGCGACAAGCAGGCCGTTCGCGTATTATTCGAGGACATTGCACCGCGTTTCGAGGATCGGGAAGGCGGATATACCCGGATCCTGCGATTGGCGAAGCCGCGGCTGGGCGATAACGGGACACGCGCGATCCTCGAATTGGTGGGGGCCCACGAGCGGATCAAGCAGGTCAGCGAGAAGCCGGAATTCGAAGTCGCGAACGCCGCGGCACCGGACGTTGACAAAGCGAACGTGGAATGAGTCCGTAGGCCGATCTGACTCAGGCGGATCGGCTTTGTTTCCTGCCGGAGTACGGAGGATGCAAGGATGCGATTCTGCCGGGGCGGGCGGAGACGCTGTTGTCCCGCGGGAATTCAGTTTTACGACCAGCATGCGGCGGTTTTGTGCCGATGCGATTGCACGTACGTCGGCGTTGGGGCATATCGACTTGGCCCACGTCGCTCTTTCATTTGCTCAGACCCGAAAACGCACCCGTCACGGTCTGTATGCCTCGTTGACGCCGATGCGATTCGAAGGCGGATCGTTAACGTGTCGCCGCCAGTCCCGCACGTACACGATCCAGCGGCTGTATGACACGCAGGGACGCGAAATCTTCTATATTCTGACGTTCTATCTGCCGCGATTCTTGGACCTGCCGTTTCGGGAAAAACTGATCACGGTTTTCCACGAGTTATGGCACATCAGCCCCGAATTTGACGGCGATCTGCGGCGGCACGACGGCCGCTGTTACGCGCATACCCATTCGCAGAAACAATACGATGCGGAGATGGATTCGTTGGCGCGCCAGTATCTCGCCGCGACTCCACCGGCCTCTTTCTACGAGTTCCTGCAATACGATTTTTCCGGCTTGCTGGCGCGGCACGGGCGGATCTACGGCACCAAGGTTCGCCGGCCGCGGCTGCTGAAATTGGTCTGAATGCGCGCACCGCCTGCCGCTGTTCGAGCCGGCACGAGAGCGGAACACGGATCTAGAGGGAGGAGTTCCCCGGCGCGGCAACATTTGCGGGCCGCCTCCGGGCGATGGCGTCTGTTCACCGCCTGGCGGCCGATTCCATCGGCCCGGTGGTATTTCCTGCGAGCATTCTTGCGCATAATGATTGGGCATCATGATGTTGTGTTCACGCCGGCTTGGCTATGCCGCGCACGGTCGAAGGCAGTCCGTCTGCACCGCACCATTCGTCTCACCTTGGAAAGGAACAATGCCATGAGAATTATTGCCCTGACGCGCTTCGCCGCAACACTGGCCGTCCTGGTCTGCACCAGCGCCGGTTTGGCTCAGAGCCCCGCCGCAGCGGGATCCTCCGGCGCGGCTAAACCCGCCCAAGAGATCAAGCTGTTTGATGGCGGGTCGCTGAAGAATTGGCTGATTTTGGACAAGATCGACTTTGATGGCCACGGCAAAGTGGAAATCCGGGACGGGGAACTCGTGTTGAACATGGGCCGGCCCATGACCGGGGTCAAGTGGATTGGACAGGATTTGCCGCGCACGAACTACGAGATCTCGTTCCAGGCCCGCCGGATCGACGGCGGTGATTTTTTCTGCGGGATGACGTTCCCCGTCGCCAAGTCGCACTGCAGCTTGATCCTGGGCGGCTGGGGCGGCAGTCTGACCGGGCTGTCCAGTGTGGACGGTTTCGACGCCTCGGAAAACGAAACCACCAGCTCGATGGTGTTTAAGGAGGGCCAGTGGTACAAAGTCCGGCTCCGCGTCACCCCAGAGAAAATCGAAGCCTGGGTGGACGATGACCAGCTGGTCGACCTCAAGATCGCCGATCGCAAGCTCTCGCTGCGCTGGGAGATGGACCCCATGCCGCCGCTGGGGTTCGCCACGTATGCGACGACCGGCGGTTTGAAAAACATCGTCATCAAGCGGCTATGAGCGATTGGCGAGCCAGCGGCGAATACACGCTACGGATGACCGGCCTTTCCGAGGAAGGAAGATGAAAAAGAGGAGCATCGCCACGATCGGCCCCGCCCCCGGTATCCTGATCTTGCTGGCGGCGGGCGCGATGGGTCACGCTCCGGCGCGCGGGGGCGAGTTCGATCGTTCGTTCTCGTCCTTGCCCGGCGAAATCGAAATCGAGAACACGGGCCCGGCCGTCACACCGACGATCTACGTAGTCGGCGTGCCGGATCGATCGACCGATCCGGTGCGGAAGGCCAAGGGAATCGCGCTGAACGGCCTGCGGCTGAGCGAGGACCTGCTCAGCGAAAGCGTGCTGATCCTGCGTCCCAACGGCACCGGTCAGTGGGGCTATCACACGGGCTTCGACATCTTTCGCGAGCCGCAATTCGAGGAAGGCCGGCGGATCGACCCCCGGACGTTGGTGGAATATGCCAAGTGGCGATTCGATCCAGTTGCTCCCGTTCGCCGCGTCGGCGGGGACATGAATTTGTTGCGATTGTTCGAGCGGCGACCGCTGGAAGCCACGTACCGGATTGCCTTTCCGCCGCCGATTCGCATTCGAACGTTTCGCGTTTCCTCGAATTGCGACGCATTGGGAGGCGACGGCGTCATCGTCCAGGTGCGACTGTACGCCGATGCCCAGCGGCAACAGTTGATTGCTGCACAAACGGTCGGGCGCGGGCAGCCCGCGGCGCGGTTCCCCGTCGCGTTCACGGACCTCGACCGGGAGCAGGTATTTCTGCAGCTTTCGGCCGAGGCGCCGGCGGGCGTGGCGGTGGACCTGTACTATACGCTGTTCGAAGCGGAACTGGATACCAGGCAGGTCGTCATGCCCGAGCTGAGAACGGGCGTGAACCGCCTGACGGTGCGGGACGATCCGGACGGTTCACACCGGGTGCGGTTGGTTTTTCGCTGGGAGGACCGCCCGTCCGCGGATCGGATCTGGGATGATTTCGAACAGCCGCTGCAATGGAGCGGCGGCCGGATCATCGAAGGCAACTACGACGAAGGCTTGCCGTTTACGGGCCGGCGGTTCGTCCGCGCCGTATTTCCCGCCAATGGACGGGACCATGCGTTGAACCGCAGTCTGCCCGGCATCGACCTGAGTCCGCACAATCGCATCGGCGCGGCAACTCGCGCGATCCGCTCGGCGCCGATGCGCGCCATCCTGTTGGGAATCAAGAATCACGACACCCATTATCAATACGTGCGCCCGCGGCCCGGCACGGATTGGAACTTTCAGACGTTTGACATCAGCAGCTTTCGGCGGGACCGGGTGGTGGCCATGAACTTGTACTGGACGGCCCAGCCGGGATTCGACCGTCCGGATGATCCCTGTATTTACGATTTGGACAGCGTGTGCCTATGGCACGAGGACGCAGTCGCCGCACCGGCCAAAGCCTTGCCCGCTCATATCGCCGGCTACGTCGCTTCCGACGCCCCGGACCGGCCACCGCTTCCGCGAGACGTTTCGCCGATTCAAGACTGGTTCCCGCTGGGCATCTACGACGGGATCTGCAGCCGGTCGGATCAGGAATGCCGCTGGCTGTTCGATCAGATGCGGCGGTTGCACATGAACGCGGTCTACGTTTCCAACGGAACGCTCGAGGGGCTGGAGCGAATCCTGCCGCTGGCCGAGGCTCGAGGCATTCGTCTGGTCTACCAGGGCAGCGGCGAAGGCAGCCTGTACTACGAGCACTTGGCCACGCCGCAAGCTCGGCGGCAATCCCTGGATCGCGTCATTCTGCCGCGGGCGGCGGAGGCCGTGCCGCGTCTGGCCGACCGCTGGGGATTGGCCGCGTGGAGCTTGACCGAGGAGATCGGCCCCGACCTGTCGCGGGAATTGAGCGACTATTATCAACTGGTCCGACGACTGGCTCCCGCCCAGCCGCCGACGGTGCTGCACAACAACCTGCAAGCCGCCCTGGCCGATTTGGAGGCGAATCGTCCATTGGTCGTCACGCACGATTTCTATCCGTTCTTCTGGTCGCCTCGCAGCGGTCCCTCGAATCCCGGCCGCTCGGTCCCGTACTATCGCGGCCGCGTTCGCAGCTATGAGGAAGCCTGCCGCAAGTACGGGGCCCGTTTGTGGATCATGCCGCAAGCGTGGGGCACGGCCGAGTCCGCGCCGTTGGACCCGCCGCATTACGGCTATCGCGGCGGCATGCGGACTCCGGAGCCGGGCGAGATCAAACTGCAGGGTTGGGTGGCGGTGGCCGAGGGGGCGGCGGGGATTCTGTTCTACGCCGCCGTGCCAACGGCGGTTGGTGAACGCCAACTGTGGGACGCCGACTGGACGGAAACCGACAACACGCGAGCCGCCGGCGAGTTGTTCGCGCGTCTGTCCCGAGTCGCCCCGATTCTGTGCCGACTGGAACGCGAGGACGGCGAGCGGGAATTTGCGGCCAGTTCCAATCCGCGGGTTCTGGCACAGCCGTTCGTCAAGCGAGCCCCTCATAAAGACGCGACGCGTTATGTGGTGCTTGCCTCGCTGGACGGTTTCGGCCCGCAGCAGTTCGACTTGACGATCCAGCGCGGCTCGCGGCGGATTTACGACCTGATCGCACGTCGGGACGTGACCGACTCGCTGACCGATATCGAGCTGCCGCCCGGCGAAGGCGGTTTGCTGCTCGTGGGTACACCCGCCGACTACGACGCCGACTGCCGGTTGATCGACTCGCTGCGCACCGTGCCAGCCGTGTCAGCAAGAATGTCGAGTTCGGGAAGCTGATCGGTCCCGTAGCTCAGGTACAGAAGCGCCCAGCGACGTCGCTCCGGCCCGTTCCGCCGCGGCACGGATCAGGCCGGGCTGTTCAAGTGGGAGGACGATGTGGTTCCGCAGATGGGTCGCACGCCGAAACGCGACGTCGACGCCCAACCGCCCGAATGCGACATCTACCTGGGAATTACCCTTTTCCCCGCCGCCGGCGCCGCCGGGAAAAGGGCGGGATGTCGGCAGCCGCGGTTCTCACCCGCCTTGGTGAATCAACTCGCCGTAATGCCGTCCGAGCATCTCGGCCGCCCGAGCGGCATCGAACGCTTGTTCGGCCCGCCGACGAGCCGCTTGCCCGATCGCCGCGCGAAGGCCTGCGTCCTCAAGCAGCCGCAGCATGGCGGCAGCCAGCGCTGCGGGCTCGTCCGGCGGAACCAAGCACGCCGAGGACGTGTCAGGAGGAAAAATCTCGCGGGTGCCACCGACGTCGGTCGCGACGATGGGTACGCCTGCAGCCGCCGCTTCCAACAGAACTCGGCCCAGCGGTTCCTGCCGTGCGGAATGGGCCAATAGAGCGAACTCGTTCAGCAGCCGTTCCACGTCGCTGCGGACGCCCAGAAAATGGACGCGGCCTCGGAGCAGGCCGTCATCGGCAGCGGCACGCACTTGCCGTTCGTAGTCCAGTGCTTCCTGCTTCTGCGAGTACCGCTGGCCGACGATGACGAAATGGACGTTGTTTGCCGCGGAAGCTACGTCTCGGGCCGCCGTCATCAGCGTCAACAGCCCCTTCCTCATGCCGATCTGGCCGATAAAGCCGACCAGTAGATCCTCCGGCACCAAGCTAAGTTCGCGGTGCAGGTACCCGTTCGGCGGGCGGGGTCGGCAGCCCGTCAAGTCGACGCCGTTGTACAGCACACACGTCCGCTCCGCGGCCAGGCCCATCGCGACGTACCAGTCTCGCGTCGCGTGGGAAACGGCCACCAATCGCGGGTGCCGATTGAGGTCCGCGATAACGGTCGCGGGAACCTTGATGATGTCACGCACATGCCCGAGGCTCGGCAGGCCCAGTTCCGCGGCCACCGGACCGGCCAGCCGGCTCATCGACAGGCTGTTGGCATGAATCAGATCCGGCTGAACCGTTTTGATTGCCGTCCGAAGCCGTTCGCGGCACACGTTCAATTCGTAACGGCGGCTCAGGGCGTCGTGCAGATCCAGGCCGACGACTTCGATACGGTGTTCCGCAAACGCCGTTACCAGCGGCCCCGCAGACGGCGCGGCGGCATGCATCCGGTACCCCGCCGCGCACAGACCGTCCAGCACGGCCAGCAACGATCGTTCGCCGCCGTTGAGCGACGCGTATTCGCACAATACCAGGACGCTGGGCACCTTGTTCGCCCTTACTCTGTCTCGTCTCGTCGGTGCTCTCGGTAAGGACCGGCGAAGAAATGAGTGCCGTCAAGAGTGTAGTCGTCACGCTCCGCCGTGACGACAATGTCATCACGGCGGAGCGTGATGACCACATTGAAAACCCGACAGTTATTTCCTTGCCGATCCTGACGAATCATCCGCTACTCGCCCAACGCCGCCAACAGCTCTTCGGCAAAATCGCCGAGTTCTCGGAGCACCTCGGATCGCGGCCGAGCATCCGCTTCGGACAGCCGCCGGACGAAGGCCGATCCCACAATCACGCCGTCGGCCACCGCCGCCACCGCGCGAACGTGTTCCGGGCCGCTGATGCCGAAACCGATGCAGATCGGCAAATCTGTTTGCGTTTTCAGCCAGGCGACGTTGTCCAGCAACTCCGGCGGCAACTCGCGACGCTCGCCGGTGATCCCGGCGACGGAGACGTAGTACAGAAAGCCGCTCGAACTGCGGGCGATCCGCACGGCGCGCTCGCGCGGCGTGGTCGGGGTCACCAGCTGGATCAAGCTGAAATCCTCGCCGCGGCAGATTTCGGCCAATTCCTCCGACTCGTCCACCGGCAGATCGGGCACGATCGCGCCGGCGAAGCCCGCCGCTTGAGCATTCCGGACATAGGCTTGCGGCCCGTGCCGGAAAACGATCGCGTAGCTGACCATGCTGACGACCGGCATCTGGATTTCCTGGGTCAGCCGGGCCATCGTCTCGAAGATCCCCGCCAGCTTGACGTGCCGGTCCAGCGCCCGCGTATACGACGCCTGGATCACCGGGCCGTCCGCAATCGGGTCGCTGTACGGGATGCCCAGCTCGCACAGCGGACAACCGCGGCCGGCCAGCTGGCGCAACACGTCGGCCGTGAACGCCAAGTCGGGATCCCCGGCCGTGACAAACGGCATCAGCGCCTTGCGGCCCTGGGAACGAAGGTCAGCAAACAAGCGGTCGATCGCGGACATGAGTTTTCTCAATTGGGTGGGTTAGGACCCGCGGACACAAATCGAATACGAGTGATCGTTAGCCGGCGTCTGCGGCCAGCCGTTAAACGATCTAATCCTGAGCGCCGAAGATCGTGTCGCCGCGCAGGCGGGCGATTTCCGCGGCGTCTTTGTCGCCACGTCCCGACAGGCAGACCAACACGACTTGATCGGTCGGCCGCTGGGCGGCGATTTCCATCGCTTTGGCAATCGCGTGGGCCGTCTCCAGAGCCGGCATGATGCCCTCCGTGCGGGCTAATGCGTCAAAGGCTTGCAGGGCTTCGTCATCGCGGGCGTTCAGATAGCGGACGCGGCCCGCGTCTTTCCAGTAACTGTGTTCCGGGCCGACGCCCGGATAATCCAGCCCCGCCGAAATCGAATGCACGTCCGACGTCTGGCCGTCTTCGTCTTGCAGCACATAACTGAAGCTGCCATGCAGTACACCGGGCTGACCGTAGCTGAGCGTCGCGGCGTGATCGCCCGCCAACTGGCTTCGTCCGCCCGCCTCGACGCCGATCAGTTCGACATCCGCATCCTCGACAAACGCATGAAACATGCCGGCCGCATTGCTGCCGCCGCCGATGCAAGCCATGATCACGTCGGGCAACCGCGAGAAGCGGTCCAGGCACTGCTGTCGGGCTTCGCGGCCAATCACGGCTTGAAAGTCTCGCACGATGCGGGGGAAGGGGTGAGGCCCCATCACAGAACCCAAGATGTAGTGCGTCGTTTCGACGCTCGACATCCAATCCCGCATGGCTTCGTTGATCGCATCACGGAGCGTTCGCGAGCCGCTGGTCACGGAACGGACTTCCGCCCCCAGCAGTTTCATGCTGAACACGTTGGGTGCCTGTCGGCGGATGTCCTCTTCGCCCATATAGACCACGCATTGCAAGCCGAAATGTGCACACGCCGTCGCCGTCGCCACGCCGTGCTGGCCGGCCCCGGTCTCGGCGATCACCCGCGACTTGCCCATTCGCAGCGTCAACAGGGTCTGGCCCAGCGTGTTGTTGATCTTATGTGCCCCGGTATGGTTGACGTCCTCTCGCTTGAACCAGATTTGCGCCCCGCCGCACCGCTGGCTCAACCGCCGGGCGTGATACAGGGGCGAAGGCCGGCCCACGAAGTCACTGAGCAAATGATCTAATTCGGTCTGGAAATTTGGATCCCGGACCGCTGCGTCGTACTCGTCCGTTAACTGTTCCAGCGCCCGGGTCAGGGTCTCGGGCACATATCGCCCGCCGAAACGGCCGAAACGCCCGGCGGCGTCGGGGACCTGAGCGGTGGCCCGCGGAGGAGCTTGCGGTGCGTCTGTCATGCCAACTCACCAAGAATAACGAAATGCGGAAGAACGGACACGCTGAATGGCGATTGTCCGCGGCAAGGGCGGATTGGTCAAGGCGTCACGAGCGACGTGTACAGTTCTTCGTAGGCTTGCATCATCGCCTGCCGGGAGAAGTATTGCGCCACGCGTTCTCGATTCCGGTGTCCCGCCTCGACCGCTGCCTGGCGGTTTTCTATCAGCCGCCGCACGCGCTCGAGGAAGGCTTCGGTATCGCCAAACGGCGCACATTGCTCGTCCGCCAGCGGCCCCAGCAGCTCTTCAACTCCCTCCGCGCGGGTGCTGACGACAGGCAATCCGGCCGCCATGGCTTCCAGCAGGACATTCGGCATTCCTTCCCAACGGGACGGCAGAACCAGCAAGTCCGAGGCGCACAGGATTTGCGGCACATGCGGGCTCCAGCCCCCCCAATGCACCCGCTGCTGCAGTCCCAACGAGCGGACAAGTGCTTCCAGACTCGCCCGTTCCGGACCGTCACCGAGGAGCAGCAAATCGTGGTCGGGTAAGTATTCGAACAAGCGAGAAACGAAGGAAAAAAACCAATCCAACCCTTTCTGGGAGTGTAGCCGGCCGACAAAGACGATCGCCCGCCGCCCCGGGGGCAAGCCGAATTGGTGCAAGTCGGCGGGCTGCAAATCGCGGTACGTTTTCACGTCGATGCCATTGGGAATGACGATCAGCTTGTCGGTGGGAACTCGCAATCGCGCGGCACAGTATTCGGCCACCGAGCGGCTGACGCAGACAACTTTGTCCGCCCGCTGTGTGGTCCGCCGTTCGACGGCCTGACGCCACCAGGACGGATCGGCCACACGTATTCCGTGGACCAGGTGTATGTCGGGGAAAACGCGGGCTGCCGCGGTACCGACTACATTGGCATGAAAGAGGAACGTTTGCACAATTTGCGGCCTTTGTTCCACGAGCAGGGCTCGTAACCTCTTGACGGCGGTGCCGATCTGCCAAGTCGCGCGCACGCCGACGAACCGGACCGGGATCGCGGCCTCATCCAATTGCTGTACGAGCGCTGCACGGGACGCACAGGGCCGCGGCGCCAGCGAATAAACCGTGGGAGCGAATCGCCGGCGGTCCAATCCGGCGGCAATCTGGACCAGACACCGCTCGGCGCCGCCGACCTCCAATTCAGTGATGACCAGGGCGAGTGGGATTCTGTGGCTCATACGCCTTCCGAGCGCTGGATCTTGTTCATCTGCCCGCCGCGACGTTTGCCCTGGGCTGAGATGTTCTAGCCCGCTGGGCAAGGAAACTGCCGACCTTAATTATCTTCGCCCCCCTTGGCAGCCAGCCCGCCTGCCGGTCACAATCTACACCCTTAACGTCGCCGGTGCGAGACCGGGGGCACAGGCAAGCTGTCCATCTTCACCCCAGAAAGACCTGTTCCATGAAATGCTTCGGTTCGATTGCTGTTTTCTTTGCCGCCATGGCCGCCATATCCGCGGCCGAGGTCCCCGTTCCTCAAGCCGTGCCGCCGCTGGATGCCAAGACGGCGGCCGCGATCGCCAGTTATGGAATCGGTCAGCAAATCGGCGGCAACTTCAAGTCCGAGGGCGTCGACGTCGACGTGGAACAATTGATCCTGGGCATCAAGGACGCCATGCAAGGCGACAAGCCTCGCTATACAGACGACCAATTGCAGACGGCATTCCAGGCCTTTAGCCGCGCCGTCCAGGCGGGCCGGGAGCAGCGGAATGCGACCGTCGGGGAAAAGAATAAACTTGCGGGACAAGCGTTCCTCCAGGGCAACGCCAAGAAACCGGGAATTAAGGTGTTGGCGAGCGGCCTGCAGTACCAGGTTATCAAGCCCGCTCAAGGCCCGACTCCCAAAGCGACGGATACCGTCCGGGTGAACTACGAAGGAACGCTGTTGGACGGAAAGGTCTTTGACAGCTCCTTACGCTCCGGCCAGCCGGCATCGTTTCAAGTCAATGCGGTCATTCCGGGCTGGACCGAAGCACTGCAGCTGATGCACGTCGGCGAAAAATGGCGGATCTTCATCCCCTCGGAATTGGCCTACGGAGCCAACGGCGCCGGCAACGTGATTGCGCCACATTCGGTGCTGATTTTCGATGTCGAGCTGCTGGGGATCGAATAGCGCAATTGCAAACAAAAGAGTTCATAGCTCTGGACGACGCACTAGAATAGCATGGAGGTATTTCAGCCATGCGAACAAGATTCACAGTCTGTTTTCGAGCAAAGGACTACGATGGCGTGTTGGGCGAAGCGGTGCTGGACGTTGAGCTTCCTTTCGCCCCAACACCAGAGATCGAATTCGAGCATCCCGCTTGGGGCGAGGCACGAAAGCCCGCGTTGGTGATCTACGACCTGGGGAACCAGTCGTTCTTGGTAGGGTTCGGGATCGAAGAACTGGATGCGAAAGCGGAATGGGAAACGGAAGCGGACGTATATCGAAAGCACGGCTGGACCGTGCGATTGCCGTTGAGCGAGTAGCCCCATCGCCGAGCACACAGATGCAGGCTGACTGCATTAGACTCTAGCACGGAATGTCCCGCTCCACCAAAGCAACAGTCCCCAAGTCGCATGGAGCATTAGCCAAATCGACGATTTCCACGTCGGCCAGGCCGCTCGTGAGAACCTCGCGGGCCAAATTGAACCAGCGGGCACAGCGATCCAGGATGACCGAGTCGGCGGTCGCTACGACGTGGGGGGAAACGGCGAGGACGGCGTCCACGTTCGTAGATAACTCGATTTGCCACGGCCAACCGCACTTGGCGGCCAGCTGCTCTAGCCGCGCTCGCAGACGGCCGCTGTTCGACACGGGGCGATCCAGGTACCAACAGCAGGCGGCCAAAGAGAATTGGTCCAGCGTCCGGCCAATCAGCATCAAGGCCGGATCGGTCTCGTCCACGTGGCGATAGCTGCCGTGCATGCTGGCCATGTCGCGAATACAACCGTCGCGTCCGCCCAGCAGGACGCCATGGGCCAAGGCGGCTTCGATCGTGGTCAGCACGTTAAACCCATCGATGTCCAGCCGCCGGTCCGACAGCTGTTCGGCGGGCATCAGCGCCGCGCGGCGGCGCTGCAGGGCCTGGTCGGAACATGCCGAACGCATCACCGCGATCCGCTGTCGCCGAGTCAGCTGGAAGCGATCGCCCACCAACTGGAGCGCGGCGTTTTCGGCATAGCCGTGCGTCAAGAGCCAGGACAAGTCGGCGACAGCGGTGCACAATGCCGGTCGGTGGCCGGCTTGGAACAACTCGGCATCCTCCGGATGCGGACCGCGATGTCGGCGCGTGTCGGGCATGACGTGTCGCTTTAGCGTCGGAGTTCAGGCTCGGGGCAGGCGCTTTCGGGCCGCCCGAGAGCGCGAACCCCAACGCGGTTGCAGCCGCAATCCGAGTTCCGCTACATGCCGCGGCGGACGGGCGGCCGCCGGGAGCCGAACGGCGGCGGTTTCGGCTTTTCCGCCTCCGCTGGCGGAGCCCCTTCTAACGCCTGGACGATCTGCGGACGAACGGCTTCCACGCCGCGAATCTCGTCGCGTTTCAACAGCTGGTTGATCCGCTGTTCGATGCGGGTTAGCTCGTAACCCTGCTCCGGTTCGACGAAGGTGAACGCCACGCCTTCGCGGCCCATGCGGCCGGTGCGGCCGACCCGATGGACGTAGTCGTCGCAGAACTGGGGAATATCAAAGTTGATAATGTGCGAGATGGCGGTAACGTCGATCCCGCGTCCGACGACGTCCGTGGCGACGAGCAACCGCAACTTTCCGCCGCGGAGCATGCCCATCACGCGATCTCGCGACGTTTGCTGCATGTCGCCGTGGATGCATTCGACGCGCTTGGTTAGCTTGCTCAAGCGCTGGTAGATCCGCTCGGTGCCTCGCTTGGTGCGGCAGAAAATAATCGCCTGATGCGGCTTCTCGCGGATCAACAGCCGCACCAGCAACTCGAACTTCTTCTCCGGCTCGACGGTAAAGTAGTACTGGTCGATCGTTTCGACGGCCAGATTTTGCGGCGAGAAGTTCAGCGATTGGGGTTCGCGCATGTACCGCCGGGCCAAATGCAGGATGGGAGGCGGCACGGTGGCGCTCAGCAAGAACGTCTGCCGCTCGCTGGGGCAGCGGCGGAGGATTTTCTCGATATCCGGGCGAAAGCCGATATCCAACATGCGGTCGGCTTCGTCCAGCACGACGCACCACAAGTGGTTCCATTTCAAGGTGCCGCGGGACATGTGATCCAAGACACGGCCGGGGGTGCCGACGACGATCTGGGCGCCGCGTTCGAGTTTCTCGATCTGGCCTCGAATCGGTTTTCCGCCGTAAATCGCCACGCAATGAACGCGACGGCCGTACGTCAGCTTGTCCGCTTCGTCGCGAACCTGGACCGCCAATTCCCGCGTAGGCGTCAGGATCAGGGCCTGGGGACCGGCCGCGTCACGCGAACTCTTCAACCGCTCCAAAATGGGGATCAGAAAAGCTGCGGTTTTGCCGGTGCCTGTCCGCGCTTGCCCGATCACGTCAATTCCCTGCAACGCCAGGGGAATCAATCCCGCCTGGATCTGCGTCGGCGTGTCGTAGCGTGCCTGCTTCAACGAGTCCAACATCACCTCGGAAAGGCCCAAATCTTCAAAGCTCGCGGCTAGGGGGGTGGGGGCAACGTTCGTCAAAGTCGTCCTGACTCCACAATCATACGGGAGGGAAGGGATGTTCCAGAATGCTGAAACACTAACATAGAGTGGTGGTTTCGTCAACTATTGGCGGGCCTCCGGGTCGTTCCCCGCCGGGGCGGCGCGAACACGCACGTGGCCAGCACGGCCAGCCCGAACAGCGTGTAACAGACCGTGAAAACCCACGGCTCGGCTTCGATGAACAGCAAGTCGTGCAGCCACCGAGCGATGAAATCCCCGCTATAAGCCGTTTCACCGCCCAGTTCCCGCAGCTGTTTTTCCCAAATCGTCAGCGGGCAAATGATGCCCAACAGCGACTCGGCGACCACCAGCAAGATCGCGGCCAAATGCAACCCGCGAAACCAGATATTTCGGACCCAGTTCCATCGGGCCACGATCCCGATCAAGGTCAACAGGAAGCCGGCCAGCACAAAAGCCACGTAGGAAACGTGAAGCACAAGCACCGCATCGGCGCCCAGGCGATACAGCATTTGCATGAACGGCCCTCCTTCGACGGCATGTTGGTTCTGCCCTCCATGATTATCCCCGATCCTGCCGCATGCGACTAGGGCGGCAAGAAAGTTTGCGGCCGATTTCGTGCGTTCCAAACGGTTGGCACACTTGCACTTCTGTGATTCGGCCTCCGGCGGCAAAGCGGAGACGAGTTGTGGAAGCGGTGGCGGAGCCCTACAATGCCAATTGCTCCGACGGGTGTCTCCAATTTCCCCTTTGCTCAATCCACACGGAGTCGCCGTTTCTTATGAGCGAATTGCACGACGAATGTGGGATCGTTGCCGTCTATCATTTGCCCAGCCCGCAGCCTAGCCCGCTGTGTCCCGAACCGGGACCCGAGCAGGCATCGCGTCTGGTGCCCCGGATGCTGTTGGATATCCAGAACCGCGGCCAGCTGGCCGCCGGGATGACGTCGTTCCATCCCGAGCGGGATCAACTGATCGATACGCACAAGGACGTCGGCTCCGTCACCGAGGTATTCCGCCTCGCGCATCGCACCGGCTGTGAAGCGCTGATGCAAGAGTATGCAGGCCGGGCGGCAATCGGACACGTGCGTTACGCCACGTGCGGCGCGGATGATCGAGGATATGCCCAGCCGTTCGAGCGGCACCACTTGATCAAATACAAGTGGTTCAGCTTTGCCTTCAACGGTCAATTGGCAAATTACGAGGAATTGCGGGATCTGCTGCTCAGCGATGCCGATCACCACTTGGCCCGCGAAACCGATACCGAGATCTTAATGCACGAGTTCAGCCGCGAGCTGTCGGGCGACCGTCGGCCGTCGCTGGTCGAGATGATGCGGAACGTCAATCGCCGCATCGACGGAGCGTACAGCTTGGTGTTCCTCAATGCGCTGGGCGACATGTTCGTAGCCCGCGATCCGCTGGGCATCAAACCGCTGGTGTACGCCAAGGAGGGACCGTTATTCGCCGCCGCCAGCGAGAGCGTGGCCCTGCTGAATTTGGGATTCCAGCCGGAGAACATCCGCTCACTGCCGCCCGGCCATGCGATCACGGTCACCGCGGACGGACGTTTTGAGATCGAATCGTTTGCGGACAGCGGCCGCAGCGCCCATTGCTTTTTCGAGTGGATTTATTTTGCCAACGTGGCCAGCACGCTCGACGACCGCGGCGTCTATCTGTCGCGGACCGCGCTGGGGGTGGAACTGGCGCGGCTGGAACTGGCCGAAGGGCGCGTGCCGCTGGACAAGGACACGATCGTGGTTCCGGTGCCGGACACCAGCAAGGCGGCGGCCGACGCCATGGCGTTCGAGCTGGGCGTCCAATCGATGGAGGGCCTGATCCGCAATCGTTATGCCGGCCGCACGTTCATCGAAAGCGGAGAAGGCCGGCGAAAGAAAGCGGAAACGAAATACACGCCGCTGCGCGAAGTTCTGCACGGAAAACGTGTGTTCCTGGTCGAGGATTCCATCGTGCGTTCGACGACCATGCGCGTGCTGCTGGACCGCCTGCGCTCCTTCGGCGGTGCGCGCGAGATCCATGTCCGCGTCGCCTGTCCGCCGATCATCGCCCCCTGTTTCTACGGAATCGACATGTCGACCGTCAAGGAACTGTTTGCCGCCGGCTACGCGCCCGACGGGCAGCTGAACGAGGAAATTCTCCAAAAGATGGCCGCCGATCTGGGCGCCGATTCGCTGCGATACCTCCCGGTCGAAGCCGTCGCCCGCGCCATCGGATTCCACAGCAACCAACTGTGCCAGGCCTGCATCACGGGCCGCTATCCCACGCCGTGGGGCCAGAAGCTGTACAACCTGGCCGTGGAGAACTCGCGCAACGGCGACACCACTCGCCGGACTTACGAATCGCGAAGTGCATCAGGCGGGTGCCCAGCGTTGGAATCCAAACTCTGAGTGGACGCTCCGGCCTCGCCGATGTTGTGTTATGCGTGAATCAGCCTCCATAACCGCTGTAACGCTTGACGCCCTGATGGAACATGACGCGGGACACGATCGCGAATACGACGACCCAAGCGGCGGCGATGCCCAGTTCGCGCACCAGATCCGGCCCGGTGATCTTGCCCAGGAAGACGGCCGACGGAAAGTAGGCCAGGTATTTCAGCGGCAGCACGGCGACCACGTGGCTCCAGGGCGCGGGCAACATGTCCAAGGGAAACATGTGGCCGGACAGGAAGTACGTCAGCAGCATGTAAACGAACAGCAGCGAAGAAACCTCCAGGAACCAGAATCCGATCAGCCCGATCGAGGTCTCCAGAAAGAAGCCCAGCAGAAGGCTTAGAACGAGTGCCAGCGCAAATGCCGCCAGCGTTTCCGCGTCCGGCCAGCCGCCGATGAAGAACCCGCGGCACAGAAAAAAGACCAGTCCAAAGGGAATCGCGGCCACCAGATAGTAGGCCAGCTTGTGGGCCAAACGACTGAGCAGGAGAAAACCGAGCATATCGATCGGCTGAATCAAGAACTTTTTGATCTCGCCGTTGCGAATCTGCAAGGCGATCCCGGACGCCAACCCGGGCATGCTGGAGAAGGCGCGGCTGACCATCGTCAGCAGATAGTAGGCCACCACGTTCTGAAACCGATAGCCGGCGATGTGATTCTGCGACCGGTTTTCGCCGACGGAATCAAACACGGCCCACCACAGAAAAATCTGCGTGATGATCGGCAAAAACCGCATCAACGTGCCCAAGGCGAAATCGCCTCGGTATACCAGCCGTTCTTCCAACGCGATTCGCAAAATCGTCCAATAGGTAACCGCTCGAGCATACATGCGTATTGATCCGTGGTTCCAGCCTGCTTGACGTTGCCGCCGCGGTGGGTCGAGAGCGTGCCGGCGCGGTCCTGCGCTGGTTGCCGCTTACCGTTCATCACTTTCCCGCTGCCGTTCGGCCGCCGCCTCCGCGGCTCGCGCGGCCGCCGCGGTCCCGCGCTGCTGCAGCCGTTCGTCCACCCGCGAAAACAGTTCCGCAATCACTTCTTCCAGAGGCGGATCTTCTACCGCCACGTCGAACACGGCGCGTTGGGCCAGGATCGCAGCCAGGGTGCCGGGGATGGCGGCCCGCTCGATCCGCAGCTTGACCTTCGGCGGCTGGACCTCGATGACTTGTCCAAACCGTTCAAAGCCGTCCATGCTCTGCTGTTCGTCCAGTTGCAGCGTTACCACTTTATGGCCGCTGAACCGGCCCATGATTCCGGTCAGCGAGCCATCGTACTTGATCTGACCCTGGGCGATAATAACGGCCCGTTTGCACAACGCGCCCACATCCTTCATGTAGTGGCTGGTCAGCAGAATCGTAATCCGCCGCCGCTGTTGATAGTACTTGAGGAACTGCTGGATGTTGTGCTGGGCGACCACGTCCAAGCCGATGGTCGGCTCGTCCAGGAACAGGACGTCCGGCGAGTGCAGCAGGGCGGCGATCAATTCCATCTTCATGCGCTCGCCCAGCGACAGCTCGCGAACCGGCTGGCGCAGCAGGGCCTCGACGTCCAGCAGATCGACCAGTTCGTCCAGCGTCGTCCGAAACGCGCCGGAATCGATGCGGTAAATCTGCTGGTGCAAACGAAACGATTCCTGAGCCGGCAAGTCCCACCACAGCTGGTTCTTCTGGCCCATGACCAGCGCAAAGCGGCGACGGTAAGCGTTTTCTCGCTTCCAAGGCACGAAGCCCATGACGCGGGCCTCGCCCGCCGTCGGATTGATGACACCGGAGAGAAGCTTCAGGGTCGTCGTCTTGCCGGCTCCGTTGGGGCCTAAAAAGGCGACGAATTCGCCTTGTTCGACATCCAGGTCAATCCCGCGCACGGCGAGCACGTCGCGATGCTCGCGCCGGAACAACCCGCGGACCGAGGCCATCAGCCCCTCCGCTTTCTGGTAGACTCGATACGACTTGGACAAACCTCGCAACTCGATGATGGCCATGACGGGCATTATACCGCACGTCGCGAACGTTGGTACGGGCCCGGAGTCTTTCCTCGCTTGACCGCTATGCCCGCATTCACTACATTTCGCGCCTTCGTCCACTCTTTGCCCCAGGAAACATTCGCATGACGGCGTCGCTTCCTTCTCGGATCCTGATTGCTCGGATGAGTGCGATCGGAGACACGATCCTGACGCTGCCGGTCGCGTGCGCGTTGCGAGCCCACTTTCCGGACGCTTTTTTGGCTTGGGTCGTGGAAGAGAAATCGGCGGCGATGGTTCTGAACCACGCCTGTCTGGACGAAGTGCTGGTCCTGAAACGCGGCTGGTTCACCCATCCTGGGCGCCTGCTGGCCACGCGGCGATTGCTCCGCGAGAGGCGGTTTGACGTGACCATCGACTGTCAAGGGATGACCAAGTCCGCGCTGGCGTGCTGGCTGTCCGGCGCCCGCCGCCGGATCGGCTTGCGCGGCGCGCATGGCCGCGAACTTAGTCCGTGGCTCAATAACGAGCCGATCCGGTCCGAACGGCCGCACGTGGTCGACCGTTCGCTGGACTTGCTGGCGCCGCTGGGGATTGAGCGACCGGCCGTCCGATGGCAGCTGCCGCTGGACGACGCCTCGCGCCAGCGGATGGGCGAGGTCATCGACCGCCTCGAACTGTCCGGCGGCTATGCCGTCATGAACCCTGGCGCGACTTGGCAATCCCGACGCTGGGAGATGGATCGTTTCGGCCGCGTGGCCCAGCATTTAGGAGTGCAACACAGCTTGCCCACGTTAGTCGTGTGGGGCGGCGCGGGCGAACGAGCGGCGGCCGAACAGATGGTGGCCGAGTCTGCCGGACATGCCGTCCTGGCGCCGCCCACGACGTTGTTCGAATTGGCGGCGCTGATCGAAGGCGGACGCCTGTTCCTCAGCGCCGACACGGGCCCCCTGCATATGGCGGTCGCGGTGGGCACGCCCAGCATCGGCCTGTACGGCACCACGCGTCCCGAAGAAAGCGGACCCTACGGCGCGACCCACGCGGCCTTGCAGATCGAATATCAGGGCGGCTCGCACCGGCAACGCCGTCAGGCCGACAACCGGGCGATGCGCTTGATTTCGGCCGACATGGTCTGCCGCCAGTGCGATGCGATGCTGGCGTGCTGTCGTGAATAAGGAACCGGCCATGACGATCCAAGCCACGTGTTGGGGCGCGGCGCTCGTGGCCGCTCTGGCCAACTCCGCCGCCGGACCGGCCTCCGCTGCCGACGGCGAACTGGTTCTGGCGACCACCACCAGCACGGAGAACACCGGGCTGCTTCGACACCTGCATCCCGACTTTGAGGCCCGGACGGGAATCCGCGTCAAGGTGGTCGCCAAGGGGACCGGCGCCAGCCTGCAGATGGCCCGCGACGGCAACGCCGATGTGATCCTGGTCCACGCCCGTCCGCTGGAGGACGCCTTCGTCGCCGAGGGTTACGGCGTGATGCGGCGAGACGTGATGACCAATCATTTCCTGCTGGTGGGGCCGCCCGGCGATCCCGCGCAGGTCCGACAGACGAAGTCGATCATCGAGGCGTTTCGAAGCCTGGCGGCGGGACGCGGCCAGTTTGTTTCCCGCGGCGACGATTCCGGCACGCACATCAAGGAGCAAGAAATCTGGCGGGCCACCGGGATGCCGCTGGAAACCAAGACGACCCGAGCGATCGTCGCAGGGCAACCGCGCGAGTTCACCGCGGTCAGGCCGCGCGGCGATTGGTACTTGTCGATCGGCCAGGGCATGGGAAAAACGCTGATCTTGACGAGTGAAAAACAAGCTTACACGCTGTCGGACCGAGCGACATACAATGCGTTCGCGTTCGCCGCGCCGCCGAAAACCGATTTGATCGTCGTCGGCGAGGGCGACCCGATGCTGTTCAACCCGTACAGCGTCATCGCGGTCAACCCGCGGAAGCGGCCTCATGTGAATTTCCCTGGCGCCGAGAAATACATCGCGTGGATTACCTCGCCTGAGGTTCAACGGCGGATCGGCGATTTTCACGTGGGAGGCAAGACCCTGTTCTTTCCGAACGCGGCTGGACAACCGTGATAAATGGCCCTATGCAAACGCTGCTCGACGCTTTGGCCAGTGCCCTGCGACTGATTGTGACGTTGGACGCCGACGTACTCGAATACGCCGGCCGCACGCTGCTGATCGGGCTGTTCGCCACGATCCTGGCCAGTTTGCTCGGAGTTCCCTTGGGAGTCCTGATCGCCGAACGCGAATTTCCGGGCAAGCGGGCGTTGGTCACGTTGCTGAACACCTTGCTGGCTGTACCCACCGTCGTCGTCGGCCTGACGCTGTACGTTCTGCTCAGCCGTCATGGGCCGCTGGGCAGCTTGCAGCTGTTGTTTACCGTGCGCGGAATTATTCTGGGTGAAGCGGTGTTGGTTCTGCCCATCGTAACCACGTTTACTTTGACGGCCGTCGCCCGGATCGACCGGGACGTGCGGAAAACGGCCTTGGCGCTGGGCGCCAGTCCCGGGCAGGCGTTCTGGACGGTCATGCGCGAGGCGCGGTTCGGCGTATTGGCCGCCGTGATTGCCGCGTTTGGACGTGTGATCAGCGAAGTGGGCGTGGCCATGATCTTGGGCGGAAATATCGACCGCTTCACACGCACCATGACGACGGCGATCGTGTTGAACGTGGACATGGGCAATCTGGCCCTCGCCTTGGCGCTGGGAATCGTGCTGTTGGGGGTCGCGTTGGCGGTGAACGTCCTGCTTCAATCGCTGCAAGGCGGAGGCGGATGATGAGCGGCCGCTACACCTTGGAAGGCGTGGTACGCCGCTATCGCGAATCGCGGACCGGGCGGATGATCGAGGCGCTGCGCGTCCCGGATCTGTCCATCGCCGCCGGAGAAATCGTGGCGATCGTGGGGCCCAACGGCAGCGGCAAGAGCACGCTTCTGGAAACGATGGCGTTCCTGGTCCGCCCGGAAGAAGGCCGCGTGCGCCTTGATGGCTGCGATGTCTGGGAAACGGGTCAAGTCCTCGCGGCCCGCCGGCGCTGTCCAATGTTGTTGCAGCGGACGGTCCTCTTTCAGATGTCGGTGCGCAACAACGTGGCCTATGGACTTCGCCTTCGAGGCGCGGACGCGGCCCAAACGCGACGGCGCACGACGGAGGTTTTGCGACTGCTGGAACTCGAGCATCTCGCGGACCGCGGACCCCGCGAATTATCCGGCGGCGAATGCCAGCGTGTCGCCTTGGCTCGCACGCTGGCGCTCGAACCCGAGGTCCTCCTGCTGGACGAACCCACGGCTCACGTCGATCAGGCGAGCGAACGCGTGGTGGGCGAAGCGCTCCGCGAACTGCATGCCCGCCTGGGCACCACAGTCATCCTGGCCAGCCACCGCGATCGTCAGACAACGGCTTGGACCACACGCGTCCTGACCCTGGTGGACGGGCGAGTTGTTGCATCTGCCAACCGTTCTACCGTCCCGCAGCCGCCATGATTTCGTGCGTGCGCTGGGCATAGAATTCCGGCGCCTGGGAAAAGCGATCCAGCGACTGCTCGTCCGCAAACAGGTAGATCTTGTCGCGGAACCACATCCCGTGCGCCCGCCGCCCAGGGACCACTTCGCCTCGATCGACGTAACGAGCGGGATCCAATCCGGACAGGACGGGACTGTAGCGGTCAGGGTCCGACAGGAAACGCTGCTGGTGCTGCTGCGACAGAAACAGGTAAGTCGCGCCACGGTGAACGGCTCCCCAGCGCGCATCGCCCTTGACCCAGCGTTCTTGCTCCTGGAGGGTGACGGGACAGAAACCATCCATGCCGATCGGACTGCCGCTTGCAACGGCCGTGCCGCGAGCATCGGGGGCCCTGGCGGAGGCATCGGCGGCACCGCGCTCGATCGGTCCTCGCTCGGTTGGACTTTCATGCTCTGCAGCACGATTGGATACGAAGCGATTCTCCTGCCAGGCGGGGCGCGTGGACGACGGGCCCTGTGCCGGCACCGATGCCGTGGGAGCGGCGGAATCATTAGAGGCCGCCCCGCCCACGTTCACGGGCTGAGACCAAGAGCTTCGCGGATCGTAGGCGCTGCCTTGGGGGGCGTTCTGGGCGACCGGCGGTGGAGCATAGGGGCCCGCATAGGGGCCCACATAGGGATTGACTTGCTCGCGAGGCACAGCAGTTCCCGCGGGTGCTGTGCCGGAAGCCAGCGGCGGCGCTGCGCCGACGGAATGTGCAGACGGCCGGGGCACGTACGGATCGGCAGCCGGCGCGACGCCGTGCGGCGGTCCCGAGATCCCATTTGAGCCGAAAGCCGCCGTCTGCCTCGGATCGTACCGGTTGTCATACGCCGCCAGTCCGGAAGCACGGCCGGCTTCGGCCGCGGACATTCCCCGGCTGACGACCGGCGCGGGGGGACCGGCCGCACGAGAATCAGTCGCGACGGCATTTAGCAACTGAATGTATCTCGCGGGATCCTGAGGACTGAGCGTCTTATAGAGCACGCGTCCCTCATGATCGGCAATGACGTCGGTCGGCCATCGGTCCACCTGAAACTGAGCCGCCAGATCGCGGGACCGTTCACCGTTGATCTTGACCGGAATATAGTTCATCGCCATCGCTCGATGAACATCAGCATTCGTAAAGACGATTTGATCAAGTTTGCGGCAGGGAGGGCAGGTGTCCGAGTAGAAATGAATCAGCAACAGCCGTTGTTTCTGCCGAGCGATCTGCTGCGCCTCGGGCAGCCCGTACAGCCACGGAATACCGGCTTGGGCGAAGACCGGAGCCGCAGCGGAGGTAATCAGGAGACCGACGAGCGTAAGCCGAAGAGCGCGCATGGATCAATCCGTTGCTTTGGAGGCTGAGGAAACCGTTCTCGTTCCGGATATCGGTCATCTCTGGACAGTCCTGTGAGCTAAACATTAACGATTGGGCTGTTTTTTCCGAATTTCGTGCATGGGAGTGTGGATGAAACTGGGGGCAGGGCAAGATCGCAATTACTTGCAGTCCCGAATAAAAACTTACTAGAAAATGGATTTTTTTCTCGGCAGCGATGCTTTTGTCCGTTGACAGCGATGTCAGTATCGGTAAGATTTCCCGTGTGAGGTTCTGACTAGACGCGTAATTGCGCCTCACGAAAACGCTCAAGTTAGTTAGGTCTCCGCCTCCAGTTGCTTGATAGTCAAGCGAGGCTAAAGAAGTGAGGGGGAGGCCGTCTGCTTGTCTTGCTATGGCAGCGGTGATCGAGCGATCACATGGTTTCTTTGTGGCAAGCTAACTTAGTTTGCTTCAACCACGGCGAACGGAAGAGCCGATCACGCGAGACGAGTAGTAGAGGACCACAGGTCCGGCGGCTGTATACGCGATTTGTTGCTTGTGCGATGAATTGTATTGCTCGGCTTTCCGGAGTTCGATTTCTGACGCGGCCGTTATCCATCCGGCGCTGCGGTGGCGGCGTTGACGGGAAACGGTCCTTCTTTGCAGTAAAGCAATAACATGCCTTCGGATTGATTCCCGGCAGGCTGTATCTGGGCTCGCCCGTTATTCGCGTTAGCGAGTCACCAGTTTTTCGCCGATTCTGAGGACCAGTTCGGCAGGTTTCTGGGTGTATTGGGATGACCAAGATCATGGGGAAGAGAAGAACTCGCACAAAGTCTCCGGGGCGCACGCCGAGCCACGGCAACACCGGGGCGAATAACAACAGCAGCGGCAATTATGGCGGGCGCGGGCGGCGCCGGCGGCGAGTCGTTCAGGGCGAACGCGCACCGGCGGTCGACCGCGAGCCGGTTGATGAGGCGGACGGCCAATTGGAGGAAGGCCAGGGCTTGCTGGAGATGCATCCCAACGGCTACGGCTTTCTTCGCAGTCCGACGAACAACTACTCCCGCGAACGATCGGATCCTTTCGTGCCCGGCACGATGATCGAAAAGTACCGCCTTCGGCAAGGCGTGATGATCCGCGGGATGGTTCAGCAGGCCCGTCGCCAACAGGGGCCGCGGTTGCGGGAGGTCCTGGACGTCGACGGCATGCCGCCGGATGACTATGCCAACGTCAAGACTTTCGACTCGCTGACGGCCATTAACCCGGAGGTATGGTTTCGCTTGGAAACCGGCACCGAGCCGATCACGACCCGCGTGATGGACCTCCTGACGCCGCTGGGGCGAGGCCAGCGCGCGCTGATTGTCGCTCCGCCCCGCACGGGCAAGACGATTTTGCTGCAGCATATCAGCAACGGGATTTCCACAAATTATCCCGAAGTCAAGTTAATCGTGCTGTTGGTCGATGAACGTCCGGAGGAAGTCACGGACATGCGACGCAACGTGAACGGCGAGGTGGTTGCTAGCAGCCTGGACATGGACGTCGAGAGCCACGTGCGGATTTCGCAGCTGATTGTGGAACGCTGCAAGCGGTTGGCCGAGATGGGCCGGGACGTGTTCCTGTTGATGGACTCGATCACCCGCCTGGCACGAGCGTTCAACAAATGGGTCGGCAACACGGGCCGCACGATGTCCGGCGGCGTGGACATTAAAGCGATGGACGTGCCCAAGAAGCTGTTCGCCACGGCGCGGGCCTTCGAAGAGGGCGGATCGCTGACGATTGTCGGCACCGCCTTGATCGACACCGGCAGTCGCATGGACGAGTTGATCTTCCAGGAATTCAAAGGAACGGGCAACATGGAATTGGTGCTGGATCGTAAGCTGTCGGACCGTCGCGTCTGGCCGGCGATGGACATCACCCAGTCCGGCACGCGCCGAGAAGAGTTGCTGCACGATCCTCAAACGCTGCATTCGGTGACGATGCTGCGGCGGACTTTGACCAGCATGAATCCCGTGGAAGCGATGGAGCAACTGACTCGTCAATTGGGTCGCTTTCCAAGCAATGCGGAGTTCTTGCGGTTGATCAGTGGAAAGCTTGCCAACGACTGAGGAAGACTTGCGTTCATAGAAGACACTGCCGCGCCCAAAGGCGGTACAGCCAGTTCGTGGTGCCGGCCTCGGCCGGCGTGATTTGCCAAGTTCTCCGGCGCAGGAAACGCCATGCCATCGACAGTAACTCGCCGCGTCGTCATCACCGGAATGGGATTGATCAGCCCCTTGGGCAGCGGAAAAGCGGCCGCCTGGGATTCGCTCGCCGCAGGCCGTAGCGGCATCGGCCCGCTCCGCTGTCTACCCGCCGAGGAACTGGCGATTCGGTGCGCCGGGGAAGTCGCCGGTTTTTCAGGGGACATCGCCGACTTCGGCGCGTTGGCCAAAGAGCAGGTCCGCACGATCCGCAAAGGCCTAAAGGTCATGTGCCGCGAAATTCAGATGGGCGTGGCGGCAGCTCAATTGGCGTTGCAGGACGCTCGGCTGAAACTCGGCGATTACGACGTCGATCGCACCGGCGTGGTCTACGGCTCCGACTATATCATGTCGGCTCCCGAGGAATTCACGGAAGGGGTGCGGAATTGCCTCGGGCCCGACGGCCAGTTCGATTTCGCCCGCTGGGCGATCGACGGCATGCCGAAGGTAACCCCGCTGTGGCTGTTGAAGTACTTGCCGAACATGCCGGCCAGTCACGTCGCGATCTACAACGACTTGCGGGGTCCCAACAATTCGATCACGCTTCGCGAAGCGTCGGCGCTGCTGGCCGTGGCCGAGGCCTACTGTACGATCGTTCGCGGTCATGCGGAGATTATGATCGCGGGCGCAACCGGCACCCGGCTGCACGCTCTGCGCACCGTCCACGTGGCGCTGCAAGAGGAGTGTGCCACGGGCGATGGCGCACCGGAAACGATGTGCCGCCCCTTCGACTTGCACCGCACCGGCATGGTCTTGGGCGAAGGCGCCGGCGCGATTGTCGTGGAGGAACTCGAGACGGCCCGGGCGCGCGGCGCGGATATTTTGGCGGAAATTGTCGGGTTTGGCTCTTCGGCCGCCGTCCATCCGACCGCTGGCGGCGATATTCGTCAAGCGATCCAGAACGTGGTCTGCCAGGCTTTGGCCAAAGCGGGGATCGAACCGGGCCAACTCGGGCATTATCACGCTCATGGCCTGGCCACCCGCGCGTGCGATGAACAGGAGGCCGTTGCGGTCGAAGCGGTCTTCGGCGCGCGAAACCAACCGCTGCCGGTGACGGCGGCCAAGAGCTACATGGGCAACTTGGGAGCGGCCGGCGGACTGGTCGAGTTGATCGCCAGCGTTCTCGCTTTGCAGCACGACGCCCTCTTTCCGCTTCTCAATTACGACACCCCCGATCCGCGTTGCCCGATTCGCGCCGCCCGGGCGGGCGACAAGCCGGGAGACAGTTTCCTCAAAGTCAGCGTCACGCCGCAAGGTCAAGCCAGTGCGATTGCCGTTCGCCGCGCGGGTTGAGCATGAATTCTCACTCGGATGGGCCGGGAACTCGCGGTGGAACTGCCTGTCCGCCGTTTTCGAGGCGAGGTTCAATAAAACGCCGAATCCATCGCATTTCCGGCCTTCCCGCGGCGACTTCTCCAAGCTTCGGCCTTTTTTGTCGCAAAGTTCTTGCCCGGTGACTGCCGATGTACCCTTGCAACGCCGCCGTGCATCCTTATAATCCGGAATAACTGGGGTGGCGGACGGTGGATTTGCCACCCAATTAAAATTTGTTAGACTGTGCCAAAGTGCGGGTGTAGCTCAGTTGGCAGAGCACAACGTTGCCAACGTTGTTGTCGTGGGTTCGATTCCCATCACCCGCTCTTTTTAACTTTTCCGCTCCGAGTTTTGAGAACTGAATACAGGGACTCATGAACACGCCGGCCACCGATCAAGAGGAACTGCAGGACGTAGAGGCTGTTGCGGCGGAAGCGGATCAAGAGCAGCCGCAAGAGCCAACCCCGGAGCAGGAGGCGCCGAAGCAGCGGTTGAACTTGCAAGTCACCGTCGACAAGATGAGCGCTTGCGAGCGTCATATCACGGCCGTGATTCCGCGGGCGGACATCGATCGCTACTTCGAAGCGGAGTACCAGGAACTGGCGCCCAAAGCGGAAGTGCCCGGTTTTCGTCCAGGTAAAGCTCCCCTTCGGCTGGTCGTCAGCCGCTTCAAGTCGCATGTCGGCGACCAGGTTAAAGGCAAGTTATTAATGGAAAGCCTCGCTCAGATCAGCGAGGAACACGAGTTTGCGGCGATTAGCGAGCCGGACCTGAAGCTGGACGCCGTGGTGATGCCGGAAGAGGGCGACCTGACGTTCGAGTTCAACTTGGAAGTCCGCCCGGAATTCGAGATGCCCGAATGGAAGGGGTTGACGATCGAACAGCCCCAGCGTGAGATCAGCGACCAGGATGTCGAGGATCATCTGCAGCGGATCTTGGCGCGGTCCAGCAAGCTTGTCGAACATCACGGGCCCGCCGATGACGGCGATCAAGTGACCTTGAACTTGACCTTCTCTCGCGATGGCGAGGTGTTGTCCAAGATCGAAACTCGTACCGTCGCCGTCAAGCAGAAGCTCAGCTTCCGCGACGCCCAGTTGGAGAACTTTGCCGATTTGATCCGGGGAGCCAGCGAAGGCGAGCGTCGCACGGCGCCGATGAAAATCAGCGAAAACGTGGATAACGAACTGCTCAAGGGGCAGGAAGTCCAGGTCGAACTCGAAGTCGTCAAGGTTCAGAAGCAACAACTGCCCAAGCTCACTCCGGCGTTCCTGAACGAGATCGGGGGATTCAGCAGCGAAGCCGATTTGCGGACCGCGGTACGAGAGGAATTGGAGCGGCAGGAGGCGTACCGGCGCCAGCAGGCCGTTCGCCAGCAAATCACGGCTCAGTTGACGGCCGGCGCCAATTGGGCGCTGCCGCCGGGATTGCTCCGCAAGCAGACGCGCCGCGAACTTCAGCGGGTCGTCCTCGAGTTGCAATCCGCCGGGTTCAGTGACGATGTCATTCAAGCGCATGCCAACGTATTGCATCGTCGCAGCTTGGATTACACCGAGACGGCTTTGAAAGAGCACTTCATCCTGGAACGTATCGCCGACGAACAAAAGTTCGATGCCGAGAGCGAGGATTACGACCGCGAAATCGAACGCATCGCCGAACAAAGCGGCCTGTCCGCCCGCCGGGTACGCGCTCGGCTGGAGAAACGCGGCGAACTGGATTCACTTCGCAACCAGATCGTGGAACGCAAGGTGATCGAACTGATCACCAGCCACGCGCTGGTCAAGGAAGTGCCGTATACTCCGCCGGTCGACGACGTCGCGGCGATCGACGACGCGGTCAGCGGCCTGGTGGAACGGGAAGAGATTCCGGCGGCCCAGCACGGCGAAGAAGCCAAGCCGTTGCCGGGGACGCCGGCCAGTCACGCCTGAGGCGTGGGAAATCCGCAGGCTTCGGGCGGGCTGCCGCTGGGATGCTTTCGCGCCGGCGTATCTCTCCGAGATGTGGGCTCCGGTTTTGAGGGAGTCTGGGAAGTCGTTCCTGGCCCGAATCGCGTTCGTGGCGCGGGCACGAGCATCCTTTGAACACCGGCTGGCAGTTTGTCCGATGGCATGATGTAGAATCCGGCCTTGGCCCGGATGGCGAATACAACCGGATGGCAAACACAACGGGAGTCGACGCAATGCCTATGTCTAATTCTTACGGCTACCAATCCTATCAACGCCAACGGCAGCTGACGTTGGGCGACCTGCTGCTGGAAAACCGCATCGTTTTCCTCCAGGGCGACATCCATACCGGCAACGCCAACGAAGTGGTGATGAAGCTGCTGTATCTGCAGAGCGAGAACCGGCACAAGGATATCCACTTCTATCTGAATTCTCCCGGTGGCGAGGTCGTGGCGACCTTGGCGATCTACGATACCATGCAGATCCTCAGCTGTCCCGTCGCGACCTACTGCGTGGGACAAGCGGCCAGCGGGGCGGCCGTTTTGTTGGCGGGTGGCTCGAAGGGAAAACGCTTCGCGTTGCCGCACGCCCGGGTCATGCTGCATCAGCCCTACGGAGGAGTCAGCGGCCAGGTCAGTGATATCGAGATCCAGGCTCGCGAAATCCTCCGCAATCGGGAAATGCTGAACGAGATCTTGGTGAAGCACACGGGGCAGTTGATGGACCGGATCGTCAAAGACACGGATCGGGACTTTTTCCTCAGCGCCGAGGAATCGAAAGACTATGGCTTGGTCGACCAGATCCTAACCAAGCCTCCGATGGATGAAACCAAGGACAAACTGGACGATTGACCTGCCGGCTCAAGCCTGCGGAGCCTGCCCTGCGGATCGATGCAGCCGCGGGATACCATCCGGGAACCATTACCGCCGATTTATGACACGGAGCGAGCGTACCATGCCCTTGATCCCCTATGTCGTCGAAAAGAGCGGCCGCGAAGAGCGCGTTTACGACATCTACAGCCGGCTGCTGAAAGACCGGATCATCTTTCTCGGTTCCCAGGTGTCGGACGAAATGGCGAACGTCATCGTCGCTCAGATGCTGTTCCTCGCGCAAGAGGATCCGAAAGCCGATATTCACCTGTATGTGAATTCGCCCGGCGGCAGCGTCACGGCCGGTTTGGCGATTTACGACACCATGCAATGGGTTCCCTGCGACGTGGCGACCTATTGCATCGGTCAAGCCGCTTCGATGGGTGCCGTCCTGCTCACCGCCGGCAGCAAAGGCAAACGCTACGCTTTGCCCAATGCGCGCATCATGATTCATCAGCCGCTGGCCGGCGCCCAAGGCTCGGCCGAAGAAATCCTGATCCACGCGCGCGAGTTCCAACGGATCAAACAGCGGATGAACGAAATCCTCTTCAAACACACCGGTCATTCGTTGGAAAAAATCGAGAAAGACACCGACCGGGACCGCTTTATGTCCGCCCATGAAGCAAAGGAATACGGCTTGGTCGACCAAGTCGTCGAGAGCATGCATCTGATGGGCGCCGCGGCCTCGAGCAGCGAGTCGCGATAGCCCGAGTTGACCGACGCCCGTCGCCGCCGCCGTGTTAGACGCTCCTGCCTGCTAGCGCCGCTTCTGGATGGAACGAAGAGAGCCAGATTGGCGAGATTCTGCTTGGCATCGCCATCCCCCGGCTTACATCTTTTGCTACCCTTACGGTCCGCGGACGCCTGAGACGTCTTGACCCATTGTCCCTGGCCTGCTAATAATCCCGCTTTCGATTTTTTGACACGAAGGCGAATAGGAGCCTCCAGCGGTGGAATACCACAGCATCGTTTGCGTCAAACAGGTCCCGGACACGGCGAATATTACGACCGAGGCCATGAAGGACGACGGAACCGTCAACCGAGCCGTGTTGCCGGCGATTTTCAACCCGGAGGATCTGAACGCGCTGGAGACGGCGCTGGAAATCCGCGAGCGGTTCGGCGGGACGGTCACGGTCCTGACGATGGGGCCTCCCAAGGCTGCGGACGTGCTCCGCGATTGCCTGTTCCGCGGTGCGGATCGGGCGATCCTGCTGACCGACCGCCGCGCGGCGGCCAGCGACACGTTGGCGACCAGCTACATCCTGTCCCAAGCGATCAAAACGATCGGCAAGGATTACGGCAAGGTGGACTTTGTGTTCTGCGGCCGCCAAGCCATCGACGGCGATACGGCTCAGGTCGGCCCGCAATGTGCCGAGAAGCTGGGTTTGCCTCAGATCACCTACCTGGAAGAGGTCGTTCGCTTGACCGGCGACACGGTGGTCGTCCGCCGGAACGTCGGACACGGCTGGGAGATCGTCGAGGCCCGGCTGCCGGTGCTGATCACCGTGACGGGTACGGCCAACTCGCCCCGGCCTCCGGCGGCCAAACGCGTGATGCAGTACAAGCGGGCGCGGGTAGACGCCGAGTTGGCGGCCGAAGTCAAGCAGACGCTGCCCGAGGCCACCGACGTGGAGCGGACTGCGGAAGCGGCCCGCCGCGCGGAGGACTTGCGCGGCCGCGGCCTGTCGATGGAGCAATGGGACTTGGACCGCATCGGCGCGGAACTGGAACGCTGCGGACTGTCCGGGTCGCCGACCAAGGTCTACCGCGTCCAATCGATCGTACTGACCAAGTCGGGCTACAAGGAAGTCCCGCCCACCGAAGAGGGAGTTCGGCAGCTGATTCAAGAGTTGGTCGTGGACCGGACGTTGGGCTAGTGAGCAAATAACCAGCGGCGCGCCAGCGCCCGATTGAGGAGTGAAAGCGGAAACGATGATCAGAGTCAACCGCCAAGGCGAAGTGTGGGTGTTCGCGGAGCAAGAGGACGGGAGCCTGAACGAAGTGTCGCTGGAGTTGTGCGGCAAGGCCCGCAAGCTGGGCGACCAATTGGGCGTGGGCGTTGCCGCCGTGCTGCCCGGTTACGATGTTCGGCCCTTGTCCCGCCGGCTGATCGCCCACGGAGTCGACCGAGTATATAGTGTCAACGACGAGAAGCTGCGGCATTATCAAACGAATTCCTATGCCAAAGTTGTGGCTGAACTGGCCAAGAAACACGAACCGCAGATCGTCATGTTCGGCGCCACGCATCTGGGCCGCGATTTGGCGCCCCGGGTGGCTTCGGCCGTGCGGGCCGGCATGACCGCCGACTGTACGGACCTGCAAATCAAGGACGTGACCGACGGCCGAACGAAAGAAGTCCATCCCAATCTGCTGCTTCAGATCCGGCCCGCGTTCGGCGGCAACATCGTGGCGACGATCGTCAATTATGACTGGTGGCCGCAAATGGCCACGGTCCGCGAAGGCGTAATGCCGATGACCGAGCCGGATCCGAATCGCACCGGCGAAATTATTGACGAAAAAATCACGCTCGACGTGATGGACATCCCGTTGAAATTGATCGAGCGGCACGTCGAGGAGCGGAAGATCAACCTGAAAGGGGCGCGGGTCATTGTCGCAGGCGGCGGCGGCGTGGGCAGCAAGGCGAATTTCAAGCTGATTCATGAACTGGCCGGAGCCATCGGCGGGGCGGTCGGCGCCAGCCGCGCGGCGGTCGACGGCGGCTTCGTCAGCAAGGACCACCAGGTCGGCCAGACGGGCACCACGGTGCGTCCGGCACTGTATATCGCGTGCGGCATCAGCGGCGCCGTCCAGCACCGCGCGGGGATGGAGGAGTCGGCCAAGATTATCGCCATCAATTCGGATCCTAACGCTCCGATTTTCTCCGTGGCGCACTACGGCATCGTCGGCGATTTGAACCAGGTCATTCCGAAGATGATCAAGAGCCTCCGCGAGCGTCCGCAAGGTGAATAAGGGAACGTGGCGGCAGGGTGAACTTTTAGCAGGACACGAAACGCGGCCGAGCGCCGCATAGCGCATTTTTGGGAGATTGGCTGTGGCGAACTTCTTCCTCGACAATGAAGATATTCAATTCCTGATGGAGCACATCGACCTCCGGGAATTGGCCCGTATTCAGGAAGACGATTTCTTGGATTCCGAGTCCCGCCCGGAGTATGCCGCGCGGGACGTCGAGGATGCGGTCGACAACTATCGCCGCATCCTGGAAATCGTGGGCCAGGTCGCCGCCGAGACGGTGGCGCCCAACGCCGAGGACGTGGACGCGGAAGGCAACACGTTGAACGAGGACGGGACGGTCACGTATCATCCCAAAGTGGCCGAAAACCTCTGGCGTTTGGGCCAGGCGGATCTGATGGGTTTTACCTTGCCCTACAAGTACGGTGGCGTGAATTGTCCCAACCTGATGTATACGGTTGCCACCGAGATCATCAGCCGGGCCGACGGCTCGCTGATGAACTTGTTCGGACTGCAAGGGATCGCCGAGACGATCCACGCATTTGCCAACGACGAAATCAAGGACGAGATCCTGCCGCGGTTCGCCCGCGGCGAGGTGACCGGCGCGATGGTGCTGACCGAGCCCGATGCCGGCAGCGATCTGCAGTCGGTGCGGCTGCGGGCCGATCTGGACGAAAACGGCGTCTGGCGGCTGAACGGCGTCAAACGCTTCATCACCAACGGTTGCGGCGAAATCCTGCTGACGCTGGCCCGCAGCGAGCACCACATCAGCGATGGCCGCGGGCTGAGTCTATTCGTTTCCGAACGTTCGGAACACGTCAAGGTTCGCCATTTGGAAAAGAAGCTGGGCATCCACGGTTCGCCGACCTGCGAACTGGTCTATACCAACGCCCCGGCCCGTCTGGTCGGCGAACGGCAGCGCGGTCTGATCACCTACGTGCTGGCGCTGATGAACGGCGCCCGCGTGGGCATTGCCGCCCAGTCGCTGGGAATCGCCGAAGCGGCGTACCGACTGGCTCGAGTCTACGCCCACACCCGGCACCAGTTCGGCGTCGCCATCGAGAAGCTGCCGGCCGTGGCGGAACTGGTCACGGACATGAGTATCGAAATCCAGGCGGGACGAGCGCTGACGTACGAGACCAGCCGGGTTTGCGATCACGAGAACAACAATCTCCGCGTCCTGGAACTGGGCACGCGCAAGCTGGAGGCGGACGAGGAGAAGCGGCGAAAGAAGCTGGCTCGCGAACTGAAACGGGTCGCCGGCATGTTGACGCCGATGGCCAAGTACTATGCCAGCGAGATGTGCGTCCGCGTCGCCAGCAACGCGATCCAGGTCCTGGGCGGCTCGGGATACATGAGAGATTATCCCGCCGAACGGTACTTGCGCGATTCGCGGATCACGACGATTTATGAAGGCACCAGCCAATTGCAGGTGGTCGCCGCGTGCCGTGGCGTCGCCTCGGGCGTCTTCGAGAGCTACATCGCGGAATTTGAGCGGAAGGAATACAGCGATTCGGTGCTGGCGCGGTTGAAGCAAACGCTGATCGACAACAAGCAGCACTTGGCGGGAGCGATCCAGTTCGTCAAGCAGCAGTCGCCCTCGTACTTGGACGTCGCCGGCCAGCGGCTGGTCGATTGCGCGATGATCGAGATCATGGGCCATCTGCTGTTGGCACAAGCCGAGAAGTCCGACCGCAAGAAAGCCGTCGCGCGGCGGTACATCGATCGCGAAATGCCCGTCCTGCGGATGAAGTGCGAGCAGATCTGCTCCGGCGACACAACGCCCATGACCGAATACCTGCAATTGGCCGGTCCGGTGCCGTCGACGCGCTAGTGCCTCGTCACGACTTGATCTTGGGGTTAGTGGACTTCATCGTAACCCGAAGCGTAAGCGAGGATGGGACTGCCATCCGCCACTCGTCCTCGCTGACGCTTCGGGTTACGATGCCGCAGCCGTACCCGAAAACTGAGCTTTGACGACGCGCTAGTCGGCCTTCGCCGAGGGCGATACGCGGTCGCTAAACGCGTCCACGGGTTCCCGGTCTGCTCGGCAGCTGGGACGCATGCTTGGTCGTCAGACGGGTCCCGCATTGCGATCTTGGCTTGCCGGACAGCCGGCGAACATGCGGTGTTACTTTGAGCGACTAATTCGAGCCTTTCGGACAGGTAGTAACATTGGCCTATCGAAGGAGGTTCGGTAAGAAATGTCCAAAGTCAAACGTTCGAGTGAACGCGAACATGCACGCCGTGGCGAGCTGCTGTTGAGAGCCGTCGACAATAACGACTTAGCGGCGACAAAGTCACTGATTGCGGATCACGCGGTCGTGAATCAACGGGTCAATGGGGTTCTTCCGTTGCACAGGGCTGTAGCCCAGAGCAGGATTAAACTTGTTTCCCTCTTGATTCAGGCCGGAGCAGACCCAAACAAACCCGATGCGTCCGGTGAATCCTCCCTTTTCGCAGTGCGCGATTTTAAGCCTGCAGTGCTGCTCGCCGCCGCTGGCGGGGATCCAAACATAACGTCGGTTTTCGACATGACACCCTTAATGGTCGCAGCATCAAATGGACAGCGCAAGGCTGTCGATGCGTTGTTGCGCATTAACGCAGAGTGCGATTACCGCAATGCAAAAGGAGAAACGGCGCTCATGTTCGCGGCGGGCAATGCGCAGGCTGGGGTCGTGACGCAGTTGCTCGAGTGGGGCGCGGATGCCAAAATCCGCGATGTTGATGGTTGTACCGCACTTCACCACGCGGCTGTAAAGCCCAGCCGCAGTGCATGCGAGATTGCTCGGCTTCTCGTCGCATCCGGTGTAGACGTGAATATAGCGGAAAAGGACGGTGAAACGGCCCTTATGGTCGCGGCTTATGCGCGCGCGACCAACGTAGTGCGCACGCTCATTACCTTGGGAGCGGACGTGAATCTCGTTAGTGATCGGGGTCTGACGCCTCTTATCTATGCAACACTTCGCGAAGATATCCTCAGTGTAAGACTGCTGCTCGAAGCCGGTGCGTCCGCTGGTGTCTGCGTACCAACTCATCACCCGAATCGCTTGATCCGCGGAATGACCCCCGAAGACCTCGCGATTGAATCCCGAAACTCAAAGCTTGTTGCCGTTTTGTGCTGTCATCGGGGGCATTCGAAGCATGGGAGGAAAAGATAGAAGACGATTTCTCTCGCCATCAGACTCGGCTCTCGCAGGAAAATCAAACGCGGCATGTTCGTTTGGAGTTCGCATCGTGGCTGCAGCTGTGACTCGCCGCCGTCATCTGCTGCGGTTCCTAGATGGGCGCCAAATTAAGAAACTTGGTCCTGCCGACACGACGCCGGTAATGGTCGCATACGCAGCCTCGCTCGCAACATGGAAAGCGCTCGGAATGGTTCCAGAGTCGCCACCGGAGTTGGACCAGGAACGAAATGGGTTCTTTTTTCCTCGGTGACTCTCGTTTATCGCCAGGGCAATCAAAGAGGCAATCAAAGACAAGAAAGAGGTGAGGCGAAAAGGGGCATTCTGATTTGCCGTGAACGGAGAAAAACGAAGAGGAGCACGAAGCAAAAGACGGAGGAAGTGGATCTATTGCGACGACGGGGATTTACGCGCCAGTTCCGTGCCATCACAGAGGATGGCGGTTGAAAGGGTCGGCTATTCGAATGGGTTCGTAGCTTGGATGAAGGAATGGGAGATGGCACGTGGAAAGAAGAAACGCCTTGCGGCGCCCGATCCCTTTGGGGCGCTAAAGGAAACCGTCGCGGAATGCTTTTCGTCCCTGAGTACCGATTTCGGCTTCCAGTTGACCTCAACCAAGACACTTCCGCCCGAGTGTTGGATCGAGTACCGGAACGCGAC
>Ga0366819_10068_pt1 | contig 64079 bp, 53 predicted proteins | sample TotcelFGM3001N15_FD_207091 | JGI IMG/M metagenome (GOLD analysis project Ga0366819, IMG submission 207091) | Enriched cells from coal bed in the Powder River Basin, Montana, United States - Total cells FGM rep3 HSBNCT.FGM.300.1.N15 ... | reverse complement strand
GAACAGGCCAATTTGTTCTTCGACTTCTCGAAAGCTGCCGGGCCGCTCACTCAGTCGCTGCCGCCATTGGGGCAACTGCATCATCAACTCGGAGTGAAACTGTCCGCACATTTGCTCGGGCGAACCGACGACCAAACCATCCTCGGAATCCATGCGCAAATCCATACCGGGCCTCCGTGAAAAACAGACCTTCGTCGTTTTCACAGGAGACCGAAAAATCAGGAACTGCTCCAGACCAATTTCTTGACACGGCCAGTCATGCTAGCAGTTCCCGCGGCATCGCCATATTCCGGGATCGCACCCATTTCATACAGAGAATCACGGCTGCGGGCAATGTCACTGCGTATGACATCGATTTGACCGCGGAGAGCAGCGATGGCCAGCAGCACATCGAGTTTTCTGGCGCGATCGAAGGTGGTTACGACGGACCGGCCTTGAAAGTCGTGGCCGATCGTTTACAGGAGTTGGTCGGGGCGGGAACGTTGCGAATGAACGTCGGTTCGCTCGGGTTCCCAACCGGACAAGGGCTGCTCGATTGGTTGAAAGCCAACAAGCAGGCATTTGACATGACCAAGGTGAAACAAGAGAACATCGTCCCTGCATCCGCTGACCGAGCGTGATGATGATTGCTACGGATGGAGAAAAGCATGGCCAGAACAGCGACGCCAAAGCAAAACGGGAAAGGAACAACTCGCAAGGTCGCGGGACTCGGTTTTTTGCCGGTCGAAGCTCGGCACGGATTCTTGATTGACGTACCGAAAGGGAAGGGAAGGAACGATTGGATACGTATTGCCGAATATCGGAATGTGGATCTGACGCAATTGGAATCTAACGGCAGCCCGCAAGAAGAAAACGCGGGCGCGAGTTCTGAGTGGCAAGCGACCAGCATCGCCCCAGCAGGCGACTTTCCGAACAAAGAACCAAACCTGCGCGTGTTGATTGACCGAACGCGCTGGTTGGCATTGGCCCCACCGTTCTACGAGGAAGCCAACCGTCGGCTCCGCGCGAACGGCTTGCCCGCGTTTAAGTTCCAAAAAAATCCGGGTAAACCCGTTCCCGTTCACCCTTCGCTCGGCAAGGAGCTTTGCGTGTTATGTTGGGCGGTGGAGGAAGCGCCGCCCGAGCTGATTCCCAACGCGCTGATGAACTGGGAAGCCTTGGCACCGGAAGAGCGATGGTGGTTGTACACGATGACGGTTGCCACCACGGGGCAAGCGATGCAACGTGGTGTCGGCTGGCGAAAGGCGCTGCGCGCGGCCCTGGCGGAGAATCCGTTTGTAAAAGGCGAAGGTTCGCCGCCCAAATCGCGACGTGAGCTTCTGGGCCATTCGCAACTCACACTTGGTTTTGATTGAACAGGACGTAACGCGGATGCCACAGTTTATTGAAACCCAGTTCCCCATCGCCCGGCTCTCCGCCGAGGCGTACAAGGAGCGCAAGGCGAACAACAGCCAGACGCTCACACGGCTCGGGAAATGGTGGGGGCGCAAACCGCTAATCCTTGTCCGCGCCTCGATCCTTGGTATGCTCATGCCCGCTTCGAGCGATCCCAAGCGGGACCGCGAGATCTTCCTCAAGATCCTCACCATGGACGACGACGGCACGCTCGCCCGCTGGCGAGACGACAAACGCTTTACCCTTGCTGAACTTGAAACCCTGGCCACACCGGAGGAACGTGCTCGCTTCAAGGAACTCCGTGGCCTAGTCGAGGAAGCCCGGGAAAAACTCTCGCAACTTCGCAAAGCAGCCAAAGGAATCGCCAAGGGAGACAAGGAGGCGAAAGAGAAAGCTCTTGCCGCGATCGACGAAGCCGTCAGCGAGACCGCAGTCCAGGCCGAAGCTCTCAGCGGATTCATCGCGGAACTTCAGATCGCCGTTTTTAGTCGATTAACCTACCCCGAGCGACTCACTCGGTGTGAACGCCCTGAAAACATCACCGGCCCCACGCCCGAAGCCTGGCAGGAAATCAACGCCCACCTCAACACGAGCGCCAACGCGATCCCCGAACTCATTGAACAACTCGGCCAACGCGTGTTTGGCCACACGCCACGCGTGGGCGATAGCTTCTGCGGCGGGGGCTCGATCCCCTTCGAGGCCGCCCGCATCGGCTGCGAGGCATTCGGCTCTGATCTCAATCCCGTCGCGGGGCTGCTCACCTGGGCCAGTCTTCATCTACTCGGCGGCGGCAAGGAGGTGCAGGAAGAAGTGATGCGCGTGCAGGCCGTAGTCCTGGCCGAGGCCGACCGGCAGGTCACCGCGTGGGGCATCGAGCACAACGAAGAAGGCGAACGCGCCGATGCTTTCCTCTACTGCGTCGAAGTGAAACCCGAGGGGTGTGAGTACTACATCCCGCTCGCCCCAAGTTGGCTCGTCGGCGAGAAAGCCCAGTCCGTCTGCCAGTGGCGACGTGTCGCCGACTCCGACCGCCTTCAGCCGGAGATCTCTATTGTTTCCCACAAAGAGGTGAAGGCCTATAAAGCGGGTAAAGATGCAACCGTCGTCAACAGCCGCGTCATCGATCCTTTCGACCGCGACCGTTCCTGGTCCTTCGAAGCAGTGCGTGGGGCGGATGGCCTCAGCCGTTGGGCAAACGACGACGTTCTTCCTCGCCCTGGCGATGTATTCCAGGAACGTCTGTACTGCATCCGCTGGGTTAAGACCGTCATCGGACCTGATGGCAAAACCCGAGAATTTCGTCGCTATGCCGCCCCCACAGATGCCGACTTTAGTCGCGAGGCCCGCACGCTTGAACTCCTGCGCGAGCGCTTCTCCAACTGGCAAGCTGCGGGCTTCATCCCCTCCAAGCCTATCCCGGAAGGAGGCGACAAAACTGAGGAACCAATCCGTACCCGAGGTTGGACCTATTGGCATCACCTCTTTACTCCTAGGCAACTTCTCTTAAATGGGTTGCTCGCAAACCTTGGAAACAATGCTGCCGCGTCCCCGGAGGGAAAGGTCGGAGTTCTTCTGGGAATTGGAAGGGTAGCAAATTGGAATGCACGTCTCTGCCGTTGGCATCTTCGCGGCATCGCAATGGATAAGGGAGAAGACGTGTTCAGCAATCAAGCACTCAATACCCTCTTCAACTTTTCGTGCCGCCCAATTGCATATTTGAAAAACGCGTGGACTGTTTTCGACAACCTTGAATGCTTTCCACTTAATCCAAAGCTACGCGTTCAAACATCCGACGCCCGCGATCTCCGCGAGTCGTGCGACATCTGGGTAACCGATCCGCCCTACGCAGACGCGGTGAACTACCACGAACTGGGCGACTTTTTCCTGGCTTGGTACGACAAACAACTCGCGCGCGTCTTCCCCGAATGGACGGCCGACGCTCGGGCTGAACTGGCCGTGCGCGGCGATGGCGATGATTTCCGCCGTTCGATGGTAGAGGTTTATAACAACCTGACTCGCCATATGCCGGACAATGGGATGCAAATAGTGATGTTCACCCATCAAGACCCGGCGGTCTGGGCCGATCTGGGTATGATCCTCTGGGCCGCTGGATTGAAAGCCACGGCTGCGTGGACCATCAGCACCGAGACCGATGCCGTTGGCATTAAGAAGGGCAACTACGTTCAAGGAACGGTCTGCCTCGTTCTTCGCAAGCGAGCCGTTACCGAGTCTGGCTTCCTCGACGAAATCTATCCGATGGTCGAAGACGAAGTTCGTCGGCAAATCGACTCAATGCAGGCTCTGGACGAAGGTGGCGAGCCAAACTTCAACGATGCCGATTATCAACTTGCAGCCTACGCCGCCGCGCTCAAAGTCCTGACGCAGTACGGCAACATCGACGGTCGCGACGTCGAACACGAAGTTTTCGCGGTTCGGGCTCGCAACGAGAAGAGCGATTTCCAGATCGTGATCGAACGTGCGTTGCGCATCGCCTGTGATTACTTGGTCCCCCGCGGGTTGAATTATTCCTGGCGAGATCTATCGCTCGCCGAACGCTATTACTTACGCGCCTTGGATATCGAGTCACGCGGCGAACGGCGCAAGGGAATGTACGAGGAACTCGCACGCGGCTTTGGTGTGACCGACATTCGCCCGTTGCTGAAATCCGACAAGGCCAACGGCGCGAGGATGCACACGGCTTCCGGTTTTGCGGCCACGTTACTGTCCCAAGCTGACGGAGACGTTGCCGCCGCCGACACCCTACCCACGCGGCGAGGACGGAGCACGTCGCACGCCGCCCACCCGTTCGCCTCGGCACCATTGCGTCACTTGTTGTTTGCGATCCGCGAGACGGCTGCCGCCGACAACAGCCCCGAACCCGGACGGCAATACTTGCGAGACAGTTTCGGCCAAGGCTACTGGAACGTCCGCGAGCGTTTCATCAGCCTGCTCGAGTGGCTGGCCCAACTCGGCAACGCCGCCGGAATGGAAGAGTGGCACAAAGATTCCGAAGCCGCCCGATTCCTGCTGGGCCGGTTGAGGAACGACCACGCGTGATGTTAGCTTAGGCAAAATAGGCTGAATGCTACGCCGGGAAAATCGAAGGGCGGAGCGTCCAAACCCAATTCCGATTGAACTATAATTGAACGACAGGTAACCTCCGACGATCCAATCTGGAGGAGCATTTCGACCGTTAAGGAGAACACGATGTCAACTGTACATGAACCATTACAAGTTGAAATACGCTGGCTGCGATGCCAATTGGATAAAGGCATGTTTAGCGATGAGATGGCCGTAACCTATCCACCGCAAGGGCAGTGGCAGAAATCGGTTTTCGTCGATTCGAACTTTGTCGATGGCAGCGCCGGAGATGTTGGCCGAGTACGCGTGAAACTGATTCGCCGCAGTGGTAGCCTGATGGCCGTGTTGCCGTCATCCAATCAAGACCTTGTCATCGTTCATGCCGGAGATATCTCCGAACAATGATTCTTTCGGTCGGGGAAAATGGGGTCGGGGCTCATTGTCTTGTCGAAAGTTGGGCAAGCGTGTGTGTTCGGTCGAAGCGGTGCGGATACCCACGCGGCGCGGCCGGAGCACGTCGCACGCCGCCCACCCGTTCGCGTCGGCACCATTGCGTCACTTGTTGTTTGCCATCCGCGAGACGGCTGCCGCCGACAACAGCCCCGAACCCGGACGCCAATATTTGCGAGACACCTTCGGCCAAGGCTACTGGAACGTCCGCGAGCGGTTCATCAGCCTGCTCGAGTGGCTGGCCCAACTCGGCAACGCCGCCGGAATGGAAGAGTGGCACAAAGGTTCCGAAGCCGCCCGATTCCTGCTGGGCCGGTTGAGGAACGATCACGCGTAATCTGCATCGCCCGTCAAGCAGACCGGACATTTTTCTGAACAAGGCTTGAAGTTTGTCCGATAGAAAGGTAGAATCGACGTGGCGACGGTGACAGCTTTTCAGATTTCCGGGTTAAAGATCTGGTTTTGGTCGAACGACCACGAACCACCGCATTTTCACGTCAAGCGGCGTGGCGAGTGGGAAGTCAAAGTGTTTTTCCTGCTCGCGCCGGACGACATGATCGAGACCTTGGGCAGTGGAAGGCCGTCGCAAAAAGAGCTGAAAGCTCTGACCCAATTGGCGGTTACACACCGCCTGGAGCTGCTGGATCAATGGCAACAGATACGAGAAAGCGAAGCAGGGGAGTGAAAGGCAGCGGACGGTCGGCAAACGCGGCTCGATCGGGGACCGCTGAGAGTCTAGTCGTTGTTGCGACGAATGCAGACTACGAAGCTCTTTGCCGCGAGCAGGTTCGTCGACTGCCGTCACGGCTCCGTTCGGCCGTTTTTTCAGGTTCGGTCAAGCGTGAAGCGAGTTCAAGTTCGCATTCGACTCTGATTGTTTCGCGATTGGCTGATTTGTCGCGAAGCACCGCTGAGCATCAGGCGAGAGCGGCGACGACAAGGCAAGTGGTGTTCATTAGCGAGCTGCCAATCGAGGCGGTTACGGCGCGACTCATGTCTTTGCAAATCCGATCGTCGCAGCGGCTTCACATTGCCTCAAAACGCGATCGAGCCTCAGAAGGCGAACTCATTTACCGGCTGGTAAGTGGAATGGCCGAACTCGACGGAAGTGAAACCATTGTTGATGCTTGGGTCGAAGAAGAGGATTTGGTGCTGCTATCGCCTTGTTTTCATCGTATGGTCGTCCCGAGTGAGAAGCTCAAGCGGTTCCTGGGCAACGATTTGTCAACGTTGTCAAAGTTTGAGATCGACGAAGATGGACGATTTCTTCATTGGCCTCATTCCGATACCCATTTTGGTTGGAAGCAGTTGCATCAATTGATTGATCCATCGGCAGCAATCGAGGATGTGAAGAAGACCGAGCAGTTCAAACAGACGTACGGCAGCGCAATTCGAACTCTTCGAGAGTCCTCAGGTCTAAAACAGGCCGATGTTGTGGGGCTTGTGCCCAGGCAGTTGCGGCGGATAGAACACGGCGAGCAAACCGTTTCTAGGAAAGCATTGGAAGCGTTGTCGGCAGCTCATGGTATTCCAGTCGAGGAATACCTGCGGAGATTGGCAGCTCTTGCAGCAAAGACTCGAAGCACTGCCAACGAAGCGACCGCGCAGGAGTAAGTGGTTCAATTCCAAGGTAGTAGGCACACTCCGTGTGCCGTAACCTGCGAACGGCACACGGAGTGTGCCTGCTACAATTTGTCAAAGAGAATCAACCAACATGCGACATCACTCGAGCAGACGAAGTCGTCTGGACCAGTCGGTTCTGAATAGCCGTCTGGCGGGTGCGGTTGCGTACGACCGCATCGCGGGCTATTTTCGCTCGAGCCTGTTCGAAATCGCCGGCGAAGCACTGAACGGTGTGCGGGGGCCGGTCCGAATCGTCTGCAACTCGGAGCTGGATCCGGAGGACATTTCGACTGCTGCCGCGGCGCAAGCTGCGATGCGCCGAAGCTGGTGTTCGGGGCGTCCCGAGGATGCACCCGCCGAGGCGCTGCCTCGTTACAAGGCTCTCTACACGGCGCTGACTTCGGGAAAACTAGCGGTGCGAGTCTTGCCCGATTCCGCTTTCGGTTTAATCCACGGCAAGGCAGGCGTGATTCGCTATGCCGACAAGCCCGCAACGGCATTTCTCGGCAGCGTCAACGAAAGCGCCAGTGCCTGGAAAATGAACTACGAATTGCTGTGGGAGGATGACTCGGCCGAAACAGTCGCTTGGGTTCAAGAGGAGTTCGACGCCCTGTGGAATGATCCGCGAGCCATGGACCTTTCGTGTTGTCCGTTCATTGTTCAGGACATCAAACGAACGATCGACAGGCGAGTCATTGAACCACCGGAATTTCAGCAGACCGAAGACCCGACCGCTGCGGCGGCCGCGGCCGCGGTGGAAACGCCGGTTTATCGCCGAGAACTGGGGCTGTGGCCGCATCAGAAGTATTTTGCCAAGCTGGCGCTTGAACGCCATCGACTTGGCGGTGCGCGGTTGGTGCTCGCGGATCAAGTCGGACTCGGCAAGACGGTGCAACTCGCGATGGCTGCCCTGCTGATGGCGGTCGATGATCCGAATGGCGGACCGATTTTGGTGCTCGCGCCGAAACCGCTCCTGCAGCAGTGGCAGGACGAATTGCTGGAATTGTTGCTGTTGCCGTCAGCGCGATGGACTGGCAAATCGTGGATCGACGAGAACGATCTCGAGTACCCTTCGGACGGTGTTCGCTCGCTGGGGAAATGCCCACGGAGAATCGGCTTGGTCTCTCAGGGGCTGGTGGTGCGCGGCATGCCGGAAGCAATTCGAGAATTGCTGAGTCGTCAATACACGTGCGTGATCGTTGACGAAGCCCATCGGGCTCGCCGACGAAAAATCCCCAAAGTCGACGCTGGCAACGACGAAGTCGATGAACGCGCCGACCCGAACAAGCTGATGGCGTTTTTGCGAGATATCGGCCCAAAGACAAAGAGCATGTTGTTGGCGACGGCCACGCCGGTCCAGCTCCATCCGCTGGAAGCATGGGATCTGTTGCACACGCTTTCGTACGGCAATGCCGGCGTCTTGGGTGGCTGGACGCGGACGAGTCCCTGGTTTCAAGCCAGCCGTTGCCTGGCAATTGCAACCGGCGAGCAAACCGTCCCAACCGATCCCAATGATGGCTGGCAGTTCGTTCGCGATCCTTTGCCGGCACGAAGCGAGGACCATGCGCTGGATCGCATTCGGCGAAACATCGACGCCGATGACCAACAGTGGCAGTTCAAACCCGAAGTACTGCACCGGATATCGCCTGCGATTCGTCGCACTCAGCTTGAGAACAGTCTGCTGCTGCCCGGATACGGCGAACGCTTCAATCCGTTGCTTCGCTGTATCGTTCGCCGGACGCGTGGCTACCTGGAAGATACGATCAACCCGGCAACCGGCAGCTACTACCTGCCTCGTGTTGCCGTGCGATTGTTTGGTGAGGACAACGACAGCGGTCTGACGCTTGGTGGTTACCTGCGTGAGGCCTACCAGGAGGCCGAGAACTTTTCCCAATTACTTCAGCACCGAGTTCGGGGGGCCGGGTTCTTTAAGACGCTGTTATTGCGGCGTCTCGGCAGTTCCATGGAGGCTGGACGGCGCACGGTTCTCAAGTTGCTCGGTCATGAGCTGGACGCGTTTGGCGACGAGGACGAAGACGACTTGGAAGACGAGCATGATGCCGATGAAGTCGCAGCCGCAAATCGACTTGCCAGCGCGAACAGCGACTTCAAGGATTTCACCGAGGCGGAGGTCACGTCGCTGAATCGCTGCCTCGAGCTACTAAAACAGGGTGGCAATCGCGATCCAAAATTGCAGGCGATCCTTGGTTATCTGCTGGGGACTCGTCCGGACGTCGAGCGTCGCTGGTTGGAACTCGGTTGCATCCTGTTTTCGCAGTATTACGACACGGTTCGCTGGATGGGCGATGAACTGGCCGGGTTGCCCGAGTTCGCCAACATGGAAATCGGGCTCTATGCCGGCAGCAATCGCTCGGGCTTTTGGCGGGCCGGCCGTTTTCAGCGCTGCAATCGCGAGTTGCTGAAGTCTCGGGTGCGCAGTGGCGAACTGAAGTTGCTGCTTGGTACGGACGCCGCATCTGAGGGGCTCAACCTGCAGCGTCTCGGAACGCTGATCAACATCGACTTGCCATGGAACCCGACCCGGCTCGAGCAGCGAAAGGGTCGTATCCAGCGCATCGGCCAAACACGCGAGGAGATCTGGATTGCCAATCTGCGCTACCGCGATTCGGTGGAAGATCGCGTACACGCGGTATTGGCTGATCGACTGGAAGCCATCCACGACTTGTTTGGTCAGATCCCGGATACGCTGGAAGACGTTTGGGTACAGATCGCACTCGATAACGAAGTCGATGCACGCAAACTGATTGATCGAACCACCGCGACTCGAAATCCCTTCGACACCAAATACAGCAAAGTCGAGGACGCCGACTGGGAGAGCTGCTCGTTGGTGCTGGACCCAGTTTCGGTAAGCGAATTGCTGAGAAGCGGCTGGTGACTCGTTAGCGTGTATTGCAAGAACGGGAACTTGAAGGTGAATTCAGCTACGAAAACCACGGATTCGGATTGTCGGCGGCTCACGGTATTCCAGTCGAGGAATACCTGCGGAAATTGGCAGCTCTTGTAGCGAAGACTCCAAGCACTGCCAACTAACTTTAGTCTTGGACTCAGGTGCAGATCGTGTAACCGAACTCCCGAGATCCGCGAAGCCGGAGGCGGCTGGTGCCAAACAACCCAACCCGGCCGATCCGTTTGGCGGGAGACGCCGGGATAAGTTGTGGGCGGAGAGAGAATCTGCAGACCAGTCGCCAAGCCAGTGGATGAACGAGAGCCCGGGGGGGCACCGCGACGCAGCATGTACCCCGGCAAGCGGCAACGGGTGTTTGCTTTCGACTGGCTCAGCCACGCAGCTGCAACGCCCGAACTGCTTGAGCCCTACGCCTATGAGCCCTCCCCCCCCAATCCAACCCCTCACAACAACCGATCCACCGAACTGACAAAATGTTCGGCCACCTCGCGGCGGATGCGGCCTTCGCCCAGCAGGCGGCGGACGGATTCGTCCAGGGTCACCATGCCGTCGCTTCGGCCGCTCAGGATATTGTTGTCGATCGACTCGATCTTGCCAAAGCGAATGGCGGCGGCGATCGGGCTGTTGTTGAACATCACCTCCAGCGCCAACACGCGTTTGTCACCTTTGCGGACGCTGGGCAACAGATGCTGACTGATCACTGCTCGCAAGCTGAACGAAAGCTGCGAGCGGATCTCGCGCTGCACGTCCTGCGGGAACAGGTCGGCATAGCGGGAGATCGCCCCTTTGGCGTCGCGGGTATGCAGCGTGGACAGGACCAGGTGCCCCGTCTCGGCGGCGCTGAGCGCCACTTGTGCCGTCTCCTGATCGCGAATCTCGCCGGCCAGAATCACGTCCGGATCTTGACGCAAACCAAACTTCAATCCGTCGGCAAACGTATGCACATCCAAGCCGACCTCCCGTTGCGTCACCAGCGAATGCGGTGTCCGAGGAAAAATGTACTCAACCGGCTGCTCGACCGTCAGGATGCGATAGCCGCCTTCCTCGTTCAGCAGATTGACGATCATGGCCAGCGAAGTCGTCTTGCCGGAACCCGCGACTCCGCAGAACAGCACCAGCCCGTTGCGAAAGTGCGCCAATCGGTAAGCCAGATCTTCGGGAAAGCCCGCCCAATAGAAATCCGGAATCTGCGTGGGAATCACCCGAAAACAGGCGCCCATCTGCTGGCCGCTCAAAAAGTAGTTCGCTCGAAAACGATGCGTCTGCTCCCGCGACGTCAATTCGAAGGCGAAATCGACGTTCTTGTCCGCCTGAAAACTCGCCATGGCATACGCGGGACAGAGCGTCAACAACCATCCTTCCAGCGCTTCGCGGGCCAGCGGCGGGCTGTCAAGTTCCCGCAACTCGCCGTGCAAGCGAAGCACGGGCGGATGCCCGACCACCAAGTGGACATCGGACGCGCCCGATTCCGCCGCGGCGGCCAGCCAGCGGCACAACGGCTCGGGACAAACAGGGGTCACGGCAAGGTCGCTCATGGGAAGTCCTGGGGTGGCGGTTGTGGTCCTAAGCGACCTCGCGGAAATAAGGTGTTCCATGCAGGTCCGCGTGGGGGCTTGAACGAAAACGAGGCACTCGCCTTGGGAATCACCGACGCCGGTCGGGATGCGAGAAGATGAGGCTACAGTTCGTACCGCCGAATCCAAACGAATTACTCATGGTCCAGGCCAATTCGGCCTTCCGCGTCTGGCGTACGACGGGAAGTTCGGCCACAAGGGGCTCCGGGTTCTCCAGGTTGATGTTGGGGGCCAAAAAGTTGTCCTGCATCATGAGGATGCAAAAAATGGCTTCCAGAGCACCGGCAGCGCCCAGGGCATGACCGGTCATGGACTTGGTGGAGGAAAACGGGGGGACGGCTGCGTCGAAGACCGAGCGGATGGCTTCGATTTCCCGAATGTCTCCGGCGGGCGTGGATGTGCCGTGGAGATTGATGTAGTCGATCCTCTGACGCTCGACACCGGCGTCCAGCAGCGCCAATTCCATGGCGGCGACGGCGCCCTTCCCGTTGGGAACAACCATGTCCTCCCCGTCCGAGGTTGCCGCCGCCCCCTCGAGGATCGCCCAGATCCTGGCGCCTCGCGCTACGGCGATTCGCATGTCTTCCAGGACCAGTACCCCCGCGCCGCCGGAGATCACGAACCCGTCGCGGTCCATGTCCAAAGGGCGCGACGCTCGCTCGGGTTGGTCATTGTAGGCGCTGGACAGCGCGTTCATGCCGTCGAAAGCCGCTGCGCTGAAGACGTTCACGTCTTCCGCGCCACCGGCAAATATCCGGTCCTGCCGGCCGCTGCGAATCAGATCGAGCCCCAGCATCAGGGCGTGAGCGGACGTAGAGCAAGCGGAGGTGACGCCGTAGGAATGTCCGCGGACGCGAAAGATGACCCCGGCATTCGCGGTCGCCGAAGATCCCATGATCAGCGGCACTTGGTAAGCGCCCACTTTCGATCCCCCGCGTTTCTTCAAACGCTCGCTCAGCGCGACCGCATCCGGCACGCTCGAACCCGTTCCCGTGCCGATGATGACGCCCGTTCGAGGATCCTGTACTTGCTCGTCGCTCAATCCCGCGAGCTGAATGGCGTCCCCCATCGCGGCGCAGCTCAGCAGTGCGGCATCGCACAGAAATCGGTCCTGCTTGCGATCGAACAGTTGATGAAGTGGTTCCGTTTCCACCTTTCCTGAAACCTGCGAGCGGAGTCCGCACTCGGCCCACTGGGGTCGCCTGGAGATGATTCCGGAAATCCCGGCCTGCAGGGCGGAGGAATTCGCCTGGGGGCCCCTGCCCAAGGGGCTGATCAAGCCGAAACCGGTTACTGCAACGGTGGTTTGTGTCATGGATTGTGCTTGTCGATTGGAAAGGATGGTCGCTATCGCCCCCGGCCCTTTCCCCGACGTGGGTGAGAGCGGGCCAAAGCAACCGAAGAACGCCTCTCGTGCGACGGCTACGCCCAATCCAATGGGAGAACTGGCACGATCAGCCGCGGTATTGTACCACAGCTTCTGACGCATTTCACCTTGCCTCGGACAGGTCTTTCCGACTAAAGTTCTACGGCACGCGTCCGCCTTTGCTAACTCAGGAGACAGGAAACATGGGGCGTTTGGGAAGTTTATTGCTAGGGATCATCATCGGGGCTGGGCTGGTTTTCGGATCGCTCAAGTACCACACCGTTCGCGCGGCCGATGGATTTCATTTTGTTCCCAAGAGCGACGTGAGCTTCGCCGAAGCCTACGTGGATATTCGCCAATTCGGACCATCGGACTGGGATAAACACCGGTCGCTCGCCGTGGCATTGATCAAAGCCGATAAAGAGGCCCTGATCGCAGATTCCGCCGCCGCCAGCCTTCGCGCGACGATGCGGTCCGCGCTCGATGGCCTTACCGGCTCGAATCACTGATGGACACGGGGCTGGTCTTCAATATCCAGAAGTATTCGATCCACGACGGGCCGGGAATCCGCACGACGGTGTTCCTGAAAGGCTGTCCGCTGCGTTGCGAGTGGTGCCACAATCCGGAGAGCCGGTCTGCAGAAGCAGAGATTTCGTGGTCCGAGGCCCGTTGTATCGGGTGTTACCAGTGTTGGTCAGTCTGCCCGCAAGCGGCGGTGGAGCGGCCTACGACGGCGGAGATCGACCGCCAGCGGTGCATCCGCTGTGGCCAGTGCGTTGCCGTCTGCGCAACCGGCGCGAGGGAATGGGTCGGCCGGCAGCGAACCGTCGCCGACGTGCTGAGCGAAATCTTGCAGGATCGCATCTTCTACGACGAGTCCGGCGGCGGCATGACGCTGTCGGGCGGCGAGCCGTTGATGCAAGCGGAATTTTCCCGCCGGTTGCTGACGGCCTGTCGCCGCGAGGGGCTGCACACGGCGGTTGATACGTGCGGTTTCGGCCGCCGTGAGGATTTGCTGGCGTTGACGGCTTGTACGAACCTGTTTCTGTACGACGTAAAAATTCTGGACGATGCTCGGCATCGCCAGTATACGGGGGTCTCGAACGGCGTTATCTTGGAGAACTTGACGGCTTTGTGCAAGGCCGGAGCGGAGGTCTGGGTTCGTGTCCCCGTGATCCCCGGTTTCAACGATGCGCCTGGCGATATCGAGGCGACGGCCGCCTGGGTGGCGGCACTGGGCGACGTGCGGCGTCTGTATTTGTTGCCCTATCACGCCTGGGGAACCCACAAGAGCGAACGTGTGGGGGCGGCGCGGCCGACGCCGTTGGGCGGCCCGTCGACGCCGTTGGGCGGCCCGCCGACGCAAGAGCGAATGGAAGCCCTCGCCGAACGGGTGCGAGGTTATGGTTTAACAGTTCAGATTGGCGGTTGAGTGTATGAGCGATCGAACGATGCGACTGCGGCAGGCCAGCCTGGCGGCTCAGCCCAAAATCTCCCACGAGCGGGCTTGTCTGCTGACCGAGTTCTACCGGGCTCACGATGGCAAGTACTCGATTCCCGTGATGCGGGCCCGGTCGTTCCTGCATCTGTGCGAGCACAAGACGATCTACTTGGGCGACGAGGAGCTGATCGTTGGCGAGCGTGGTCCGGAACCGAAGGCGGTGCCGACGTATCCCGAGCTAACGTGCCACTCGGTCAAAGATCTGCGGATTCTGAATTCTCGCCTCAAAACGAATTACGCGGTCAGCGACGAGACGCTGCGGATCTACGATTCTCAGGTCGTCCCGTACTGGCAGGGCCGCAGCATGAGGGACAAGATTTTCGCGGCCATGTCCGAGTCGTGGATCGAGGCCTACGAGGCCGGTGTGTTCACCGAGTTCATGGAGCAACGGGCGCCCGGGCACACGGTCCTGGACGACAAGATCTATCGTCGCGGGATGAGTGACTTCCAGCGTGAGATCGCCGCAGCCGTTGCGGCGTTGGACTTTGTGAGCGACCCGGAGGCTTATGCCAAACGCGAACAGTTGACCGCGATGACCATTGCCTGTGACGCGGTGATCCGGTTCGCCGAGCGTCATGCGCAGCGGGCGGAGGAGCTGGCCGCTCGCGAAACCGATCCGGACCGCCGCGCGGAACTGGCAAAGATCGCGGACGTTTGCCGCCGCGTGCCGGCGCACGCACCGCGGGATTTTCACGAAGCACTGCAAGCCTACTGGTTCTGCCATCTGGCCGTGATCACGGAACTGAACGGTTGGGATTCGTTCAGCCCCGGGCACCTGGACCAGCACCTGATTCCGTTCTACCGCCAAGGCTTGGCCGACGGCACGCTGACGCCCGAGCAGGCCCGCGAGTTGCTGGAGGCGTTTTTCGTCAAGTTCAACAACCATACGGCACCGCCCAAAGTTGGCGTGACCGCGGCCGAAAGCGGCACGTACACCGACTTTGCCAATATCAACCTGGCCGGTTTGTTGTCCGACGGCCGCGACGGCTCGAACGAGGTCACGCACATGCTGCTGGACGTGATCGACGAACTGCACCTGTTGCAGCCCAGCAGCAATCTGCAATTGTCGCGCAAGACGCCGGACGCGGTGTTGAAACATGCGTTGCGGGTGATCCGCAACGGTTACGGGTTCCCCTCGGTATTCAACGCCGATGCCGTGATCGAGGAGCAGGTACGGCAGGGCAAAACGCTCGAGGACGCGCGGGCCGGCGGGTGCAGCGGCTGTGTCGAGACCGGCGCGTTCGGCAAAGAGGCGTACATCCTGACGGGTTACTTCAACCTGGTGAAGATCCTCGAACTGGCCTTGCACAACGGCGTCGATCCGCGGACGGGAAAACCGCTGGGACCGGCGACGGGCGTCCCCGACAGCCTGCACACGTTCGACGACGTGTTCGCCGCGTTCCGCCGCCAGTTGCAGCACTTTCTCGATATCAAGATCGCGGGCAACCAGATCATCGAGCGAATGTATGCCGCCCTGATGCCCGCTCCGTTCCTGTCGGTGATCACGGACGATTGCATTCGCAAGGGCCAGGACTACAACGCAGGCGGCGCACGCTACAATCACACCTTCATCCAATTCGTCGGCATCGGCAGCTTGACCGACAGCCTCGCGGCGCTCCGGCAGTTGGTGTTCGACGAGGGCGAGTTGAGTTTGCAGGAGTTGGTCGCCGTGATGGACGCGGATTTCGCCGGATCCGAACCGCTGCGGCAACGGTTGCTCCATCGCACGCACAAGTACGGCAACGACGACGAGTATGCGGACGAGCTGATGGTCCGGGCATTTAACGCCGTGATCGAGGACGTGGACGGCCGCCCGAACACCAAAGGCGGCTGCTATCAAGTCGAGATGTTGCCCACGACTTGCCACGTCTATTTTGGTTCGGTGACCGGCGCCACGCCGGACGGCCGCCGCGCCGGTGCGGCCCTGTCCGAAGGCATCTCGCCGGTCCAAGGCGCCGATCGTCGCGGACCGACGGCGGTGATCAAGTCGGCCGCCAAGATGGACCACCTGAAGACCGGCGGGACGCTGTTGAACATGAAGTTCGCGCCGGCGTTGCTGCAGGACGAGACGGGCATTGACCGGCTGAGCCAATTGGTGCGGACCTACTTCAAGATGGACGGACATCACGTCCAGTTCAACGTGGTGACTGCCGAAACGCTGCGCCAGGCCCAGGCCCAGCCGGCGTCGTACCGCGACTTGATCGTTCGCGTGGCGGGTTACAGCGACTATTTCTGCGACTTGTCCCGCGAACTGCAGGATGAGATTATTGCACGCACGGAACATACGGCGGTTTAAGGAAACGGGAGAAACAAATACATGGCCGAACTGACTTCTGTCGAACGGGTAATGCGGGTACTGCGAAACGAAGAACCGGATCGCATTCCGCATTTCGAATGGATTATCGACCACCGGGTTCGCGAGGCGATCATCCCCGGCTGCAGCATGGAAGAATTCACGGTGCGGATGGGCCTGGACGCCATCCTGACCGGTCCGGATTTCCGCAAGGAGGAGATCGGCGAGAATCGCTTCCGGAACGAGTGGGGCGTGGTCAGCCAGTACACGAACGAAGAGCACAGCTATCCGCTCGAGTCGCCGATCGCCACGCTGGAAGATTTTCAGCATTACACGCCGCCCGACCCGCACGCGCCCGGCCGGTACGCCAGCTTGGACCGGCTGGTCAGAAAGTACAAAGGCAACTTGGCGATCGGCGTGCATCTGAACGACGTGTTCTCGATCCCCCGCTATCTGATCGGCTACGAAGGCCTGCTGATGGCCCTGGCTGCGGACCAGGATCTGGTCCGAAAGCTCGTCGAGTTGTCCGTCGATATCAACCGAGAAATGGCCGTCGAAGTGGCTCGCCGCGGCGCCGATTTCGTGTTCACGGGCGACGACTACGCCTCGACGACCGGCCCGCTGATGTCGCCCGCCATGTTTCGCCAATTGTTCGCTGAACCGCTGAAACGCGTGATCACGGCGTTCAAAGATCAAGGCCTGGCGGTGATCAAACACACCGACGGGAATATCATGCCGCTGATGGACATGATCCTCGATTCGGGCATCGACTGCCTCGACCCCATCGATCCGGTCGCGGGCATGGACATCGGACTGCTGAAACGGGAATACGGCCGGCGGGTGGCGCTGAAGGGCAACGTCGACTGTGCCCATACGCTGACCTTTGGCAACGAAGAAGACGCCGTCCGCGAGACCAAGGAAGTGATCCGCAAAGCGGCCGACGGCGGCGGGCTGATCCTGTCGTCCAGCAACAGCATTCACTCGTCGGTCAAGCCCGGGAACTACCTGGCCATGTGGAACGCCATCCGGATGTACGGCAAGTATCCGATCTCGCTGGACACCTGGGGTGATGACACGGGGAATACGTTTGCGTGAAACGCGGAGTGAAGGAAGACGTCGGCAAAAAATGGGCGGCGGAAAGAAGAAAAATGGGGATGGACAGCTGGTGAGAGCGGTCGAGACGGAGACGGGAACAGCCCATTCTTGATTTCTCTGCCGCCCATTTTTCTGCCAACTCCTGCCTTCTTTCTGCATACCCCCGGTTCACTGCCGCTCGCGCAGAATTTAGACTAGCAGGCATGTTCCTGCGCAGTTCGTGCTGGATTCCCCGCGGATGCTTGGTTGGAGAAATCGTCTCATGGATTACCTCGTCGGCATCGACCTTGGATCGACCAATCTGAAAGCGATCGTCTACGACGCCACGGGCCGTGTGGCGGCTCGCGCCAGCCGGCTCACGCAGCGGTTCAACCCCGATCCCGACCGGCCGCAGTGGGCGATCTGGAAGCCGGAGCAGATTTGGGGCGGCGTGGCCGAGGCGTTGCGCGAGGCGGTCAGCCAACTGGACGAACCACAGCGGATTCGCGGCGTGGCGGTGACGGGCATGGGCATGGACGGCGTGCCGTTGGACGAACAGGGCCGCTGGCTGTACCCGTTCATCTCCTGGCACTGTCCGCGGACCGAACCGCAGCACAAGTGGTGGCTCGAGCACGTCGGCGCCGAACGGCAGTTTGCCGTCGGGGGCAATCAGATTTGGGTCTTCAACACCGTGCTGCGGATCCTGTGGATGATGGAGAACGAGCCGCAGATCTTGGCGCGGACCCACAAGTGGGTCCTGATCGAGGACTTTGTGAACTTCATGCTGTGCGGCATGTTGGCGACCGATTACAGTATGGCTTCGACCACGCTGCTGTTCGACCAGCGGCGTCAGGCCTGGTCGGACGAGTTGATCGCCACGTCGGGCATCCGCCGCGATCTGCTGTGCGATCCGCAGCCCAGCGGCACCGTCTTGGGCGCCGTCCATGCGGCCGCGGCGCAGGCCACAGGCCTGCCCGCCGGCACGCCGGTCGTGTTGGGCGGCCACGATTACCTGTGCGGCGCGCTGCCCACGGGCGCCTTCCGCCCCGGCGTGGTGTGCGATGTGACCGGAACCTGGGAGATGGTCGTGGCGGCGATTCCGGAACCGGTCTTGACGACTGCGGTGCGCAAGATGGGCATCCTGGTCGACTCGCACGTGGCCCGCGGCGTATGGGCGGCGATGGGAGCCACCGTGGCCGCCGAACAATTGGAATGGTTCCGCCGCGAGTACGGCCAGCCGGAACGGCTGCGGGCCGAACGCGAGGGCGGCGTCGACTGGGACTACTTGATGCAGGCCGCCGCCGAGTCGCCGCCTGGCGCCCACGGGTGCCAGTTCCTGCCGCACATGTCCGGCAGTCATTGTCCCGTGGTCGATCACCGCTCGCTGGGCGCCTTTGCCGGCTTGCGCAACATCACCACCAAGGGCGACATGCTGCGGGCGATCATCGAGGGCCTGGACTATCAGTTCCTGCAAGTCGTCCGCGGCTTGGAACGTGGCCTGGGCGTCCAGCCGGAAACGATCGTCGCCATTGGCGGCGCGATCCACAACCAGTTTTGGATGCAAAACAAGGCCGACGTGGTAGGCAAACCCATCGAAGTTCCCGAGATCGAGGAAGCCGTGGTTTTGGGCGCGGCGCTGCTGGCCGGCATCGGCGTCGGCGTGTACCGCGACGTGCAGGACGCCTATGCCCAAGTCCATCGCCCCGGAACCGTCTACGAGCCCGATGCAGCTCGCAACGCCTTGTACTGCGAATGGTTTGCGACGTTCGAGTCCCTGTATCCTGCGTTGCAGACGGTTCACGCCCGTTTGCACGCCCACGCCTGAGACCGTGTTTTTGCCCTCGATCGGCGCCCTCGGGCCCCTGGGGGCGAGAACCGCCGGTGCTGTCACCCGCAAAATGGCGCTGCACAACCGTGCGGACCTGGCAGGACTTTCGGTCCGGCCTTACGCCAGGTTCGAGAAGAAGTACCGCGTCAGATGATAGAACACGGGGGCGGCGAAGCAGATCGAGTCGATGCGGTCCAGCACGCCGGGATGGCCTTGGACCAGGGTCCCAAAGTCCGCTACGCCACGATCTCGCTTGATGGCAGACATGACCAGGTTTCCGCAAAACGCCGTCACCGCCACGATCATCGACATGCAAGCGGCTTCCCAGAACTGGAACGGCGTGGCCCACCACAGCAGTGCGCCGATCAGGGTCGTGCTGGTCACGCCGCCCAGGAACCCCTCCCACGTGCGCGTGCCGCTGATGGCCGGGGCAATCAGCCGCCGCCCGACCAGGCGGCTCCAAGCGGTTTGAAACACATCGGCCAATTGGGTCAGCAGGATCAGGTAGAACAACAAGCCGGCGTTGGCCAGGTGCGAACCCCGGCCCCAGGCGGTGCCGTCCGAACAGGTCAGCGGTAAATTCAACAGCGCGGGGGCAAAGCTCAACGCGTACACGCAAATGAACAGCCCCGCTTGGATCTTGGCCGTCCGTTCGAGAAATCGCTTCTGGTCGCCCGCAAATGCAATCCACGTGGGAATGAACAGAAAGGCGTACACCGGGATGACGATGCTGTACAGCCCGTACAAGTCCTGGCTGATGCCCACCAGCACGTACTGCAGGGGCGTAAAACCGAAGAAGACCCAGAACAGCGCGCGATGATCGCCGCGCCGCGTGGGGGTGGTGGTGACGAACTCGCGCAACGACCAAAACGAGACCGCGCCGAACAGGATCACCGTGGTGACGCGTCCCAGCAGGAACCCGGCCACCAAGATCGCACACATGATCCACCAGATGCGGATCCGATGGATGAAACGCTCGACCAAGGCCGGATTCAACGTGCCTTCGGGATAACGTTTCAACAGGACGCCGATCGCGTAGGCGATCGCCAGCAACCCGATGACGACGCCCAGCAGCCAAAAAATCTGCGCGCTGGGGGGCTCCGCCGCCGGCGCCGCGGAGATCAGCTGATGCAGGGTGGTCCAAGGCCACCAAGGGTGGTTCGTCATAGGGTCCTACTTCAAATCCTTCAGCCGCCTGACCGCTTGGCGAGCCCGGGCCAGGAAGTGCGTCTTCGGCTCGCCTGCCTCCAGCCACATCGGCGGACCGAACGTGATACAACTCAGCAACGGGACCGGCAGCACCTCGCCCCGCGGCAAGACGCGATTCAGGTTCTCCATGTACACCGGCACCAGTTCCAGGTCGGGCCGCTTCTTTGCCAAGTAATACAGCCCGCTCTTGAATTCGCCCATGTCGTCGCCTGCCGTCCGCCCGCCTTCCGGGAACACGATCAGCGAGTAGCGTTTGCCGATCTCGCGAATCATGATCTCCACCGGACTCTGATGGACCTTGATGTTCTCCCGATCGATCAACAGCACGTTGAACGAGCGGGCGATATGCCGTCGCACGGCGCCGCCTTCCCAGTAATCCCGGGCGGCGACCGCCCGCGTCATCAGCCGTATCTCCCGCGGCAGGCAGGACCACAGCACCAAGGCGTCCAGATGGCTGGTGTGGTTGGCAAAATAGACCCGCTGGCACGTGTCCGGCTGGACGTCCAGCCAACGGACGTTGGCGCCGCTGAGCACTTTGGCGAGCAGGGCTAGGATAGAGGCCGTAAATGCCATGGCTTGCGTCAGCCTGCCCCAAAAAGTACCTCAGTCTCTCCAGCCCGATCGGTCCGGCTGAACAAATCGACGTACATCTACTCCAAAATCATGTCGTCCACTGTGTGGTTGGCCGGAATCATGGGCAGCACGTGTTCCTGATACGGCGTCTGGACGTCCAGCACGTAGGGACCGTCGTGGTTGAGCATTTCTTCCAACGCCGGCACCAGGTCCGCTTTCTGCCGCACCGTCGCTGCACCGCAGCCGTACCCTTGGGCGATCTTGACGAAATCGGGGTAACGCTCGGCCGGGTAAATGTCTTCGCCCTTGCCCTTCGCCTCGGCATGGTGGATCGGCCCCAAGTAGGTGTGCGCTCGATTGCCCGCCATGAACCGGTCTTCCCATTGGACCACCATCCCCAAGTGCTGGTTGTTCAACAACAGCACTTTGACGGGCAGGTCTTCGCAGTGGCACGTCGCCAACTCCTGGATGTTCATTTGAAAGCTGCCGTCGCCGTCGATGTCCACGACCAAGGCGTCGGGATGCGCCGCCTGGGCGCCCATCGCCGCCGGCAAGCCGAAGCCCATCGTACCCAACCCGGAACTGGACAACCACCGCCGCGGCTGGCAGAACTGGTAGAATTGAGCACTCCACATCTGGTGCTGACCGACGCCCACGCTGATGATCGTCTTGCGGTCCTGGGTCAGCCGCGACAGTTCCGAAATCGCGTGCTGCTGGAGAATGCCGTCAAACGACTCGTCGTACTTGAATGGATGCTCCATCTTCCACTGCTGGCACTGGGCCACCCAGCCGTCCAGATCCTGGCCCGGTTCGACGGCTTGTATCAGGGCCTGCAACGCATGCTTGACGTCGCTGACAATCGGAAAGTGCGCCGGCTTATTCTTGTTCAATTCCGACGGATCGACGTCGATATGTATGATCTTGGCGTGCTTGGCAAAGGCCTCCAGCTTGCCGGTCACCCGGTCGTCGAACCGCACCCCCAGCGCCAGTAACAGGTCGCAATCGCGGATCGCCCAGTTCGCGTATACGCTGCCATGCATTCCCAGCATGTCCAAGCACAGCGGATCGTCGCTGGGAAACGCGCCCAGTCCCATCACCGTCATCGCCACGGGAATGCTCGTCTTGCGGGCGAAAATCCGCAACTCGTCGCTGGCGTTGGCCGAGACGACGCCCCCGCCAATGTATAACATGGGCCGCCGCGCCAGTTTAATGGCCGCCGCCACTTGCTTGATCTGCTCCGGACGCGCACGAGGCGGAATCGAGTCGCGATAGCCCGGCAAGTTCAGGGGGGCATCCCAGTCGACGGCCGCCTTTTCCAGCTGGATATCCTTGGGCATATCCACCAGCACCGGACCCTGCCGTCCCGTCGTCGCAATGTGAAACGCCTCTTTCATGATCCGCGGCAAATCGGCAAGGTCCGTCACCAGATAATGATGCTTGGTGATCCCGCGGCAGACCTCGACGATCGGCGTCTCTTGAAAGGCGTCCGTTCCGATCGCTCGAGTTGTCACTTGCCCCGTGATCGCCACCATGGGAATGCTATCCAATTTGGCGTCGGCGATCGCGGTCACCAGGTTTGTTGCGCCCGGGCCGCTGGTGGCCATCACCACGCCGACCTTGCCCGTGGAGCGAGCGTAGCCCTGCGCGGCAAATCCTCCGCCCTGTTCGTGCCGCGGCAAAATCGTCCGCAAACGGTCCGAAAACCGCGTCAGCGCTTGGTGCAGCGGCATGCTGGCCCCGCCCGGATAGGCGAACAGGACCTCGACGCCATGATCCACGAGCGACTGAACCAGAATGTCAGCTCCGGTCATGATCTGAGTCCTGTTGGCTTGTAGGGGTGTGGCCATGCAGTCTGGTCCTCCATCAAAAAAGCGTTAAACCGGTCGAAGTCGATAATATGCCCCGTCCCATCGCGCCGGACGCCGAGTCACATCGACAAACATCGTAGTGTACGTTAGGCACGCCCTGTTTTCAAGGTTCCCTCAGACCTCAATCTTCCCTCCCCCGGCTCGACCACTGCCGGTTCGGCCAAGGTCCCTTGCCGCACGGCGGCAGCCCAGGCTTGGGCATCTTGCGCGATCGGCGGCCAAGTGTTGTAGGGCGCCGGGGCAACCTGCGTGGGCCGTATCAGCCGTGCCGCCTCGATCTCTTCCTGGACGGAGGATGTGGCATGGGCATCGTGGCCCGACTGCCATTTCCCACAGGCTGGCAGCCCGTGGGTACGGAGTCATAATTCCCGAGGTCCTAGAAGTTCTCGCCAAACTCGGCAGCAAAGGCGTCGGCCAGGCGGCTGCCCCAGTTGTCCAGGGGCTTGAGCTTGCCCGTGAAAAATCGGAGCACAGGCGGTTCGCTGTAGAACTCCAGGCCGCCAACCAGTTGGCGGTTGCGGTACAGCCAGTCCAGCCGATCGACGACATAGGCGATGTGCGACATCGTGTACACGCGGCGGGGCACCGCCATCCGGCACAACTCGATGTCCGAGGGCACGTCGTTGCCCGCCGCGTCCCGATCCATCGAGATCGTGCCGCGCTCCATGCTGCGGACGCCGGACACCAAGTACAGGGCGGCAGCCAGCGCACCGGCCGGGTACTGCGTCTGCGGAATATGCGGTAGGAACTTCATCGCGTCGACATGCCCCGCCAAACCGCCGGGCGGCGTGACGGCCGGAATCCCACGCTTGACCATTTCATTGACGAAGTACTCGATCAGGTCCGCCGAACTGCTGGCCACGTCCGGATCCACCATCTCGCGCAGCCCGACGGTCATCGCTTCGATTTCCTTGGACGACATGCCGCCGTAGGTAATGAAACCTTCGTAGACGGGCAACCACGCCTTCAGCTGTTCGAAGTAATTCTCGTGCTTGGTCGCTATCAGACCGCCGCGGACACAGGTGCTCTTGCGGCCGGACAGATAGATCAGATCCGCGTAACTCATCATCTCGCGAACGATGTCGGCGATCGACGTGTTCGCATATTCCGCTTCGCGCTGCTGGATGAAATAAGCGTTTTCCGAGATCAAGCTGCAATCGATCACCACGGGAATGCCGTGCTTTTCCGCAATCTGCTGGACGCCGCGCAGGTTGCTCATGGAAAACGGCTGACCGCCAATCAGGTTCGTGGTGGCTTCCATGCGAACGAACGATACCCGGTCGGCGCCGTACTCGTCGATCACTTTCCGGAATTTGTCCAGATCCAAGTTGCCCTTGAACGGATTGGTGCTGCTGGTTTCCAGGGCGTCGTCGCAGTAGATCTCCAGAACCTTGCCGTAGGCCATCTCGAAGTGGGCCTTCGTCGTGGTGAAATGGTAGTTCATCGGCACCACGCCGTCCTTTTTGATCATGATCTTGCCGAGCAAGTGCTCCGCCGCGCGGCCCTGATGCACCGGCAAGCAGTACTCGAAACCAAGGACGTCCTTGACGGCATCGAGCAGCTTGTAATAACTCTCGCCCCCCGCGTAGGCATCGTCCGACACCATCATCGCTGCCAACTGGTTATCGCTCATCGCGTTCGTACCACTGTCGGTCAGCATGTCGATAAACAGGTCTCGGGTTCGCAGCAGAAACGTGTTGTAACCGCCCTCCTCGATCGCCCGCAGCCGCTGGCGAATCGGGGGCAAAGTGGTCTTCTGCACGATCCGAACCTTGTGCATTTCGATGGGAATACTCTGGCCGTTGGAAAGCTGTACCTTCACCGGGAGTCCTCTCTGAGTGATGTGGGTAACGATGTGAGTGATTACTATGTCCAGAAGCCCGGATCGCGTCAAGCGGGTGGGCGGAAACGGTTTATAAGATATTGGATGCCGCTTTGCAAACAACGACCGCGTAATAAGGGCAGAAAAACGCATGAGCGGATGAGCAATTGCTGGTTATAAAATGCGGGATAAGCAACCCCTATCTGGTGCAGCATTCGATAATACCCCCCCATTGACAACCTGTTTCTTCTGCATTCCCACGTCGCCGAAGCCATGCCGATCTGTCCTGATGGACGGTCATTCCGCGTTGGCTTCGCTCAACAACTTTTGCCAGTAGTCGCGAGCCGCTCGGTGGTACTTGAGAACCGCGTCCCGTTTCTCGCCGACAGGCAGTTCGATACGGCGGGCACGCTCGTAAACCCAGTCGAAGAAAAACTGTGCGGCCTGGCGACTGACCCGCCGCTGGCCGCCGATCTCGACATACCAGGGGCCCGTCGAAGCGAATCGGTAGGTCTTGGGATTGCCGGTCACCGCCCGCACGAGCAGCCATCCGCTGCGGTCGAATTCGACGGGGGGTAATCGTCCACCTGAATCGGCCCAGTCCTGCAGACGCACCTGATGGACCACTGCGCCGTCCTTGACGATTTCCAGATAATCCACCGATTCGCGAATCGACAGGTTCAAGGTCGCTTGCAGCTGGACGGTCTGGCCCCCCTCCGCTCGAAACACGTGCCCCGGCAGTTCGCCGTTCAGTCGCGGGTCCCGAATCAGGGGCCCATTGGTCACGACCACTTGGCCGGCCCGCAGGTTTTTCCACCAGGTGTCGTAGTTCAATGTCGGGCCGCAGTGGACATAGACGCGGTTGTAGCCCACGGGATTGGGCAGCACTCCGGAAGCGCTGCCGGCCGAAGGCGGGATTCGCAAGCCGCAGTCGAGCAGTTGGTAGTAGATCGTCTGGGACCAAAGCCCGTTCCCATGGGGCGCCGGAAACGCGATTCGATCTCGCGGCTTGCCCCACGCCTCGTTGTCCAGCATCTGGTCGCGTTGCATGTGGTTGTTGCCCAAGCCGATCGAATCCACCTGGCCGCTGGCGATCCAGGCGGGCATGTCCCACCAAAACGGTTTCTCGACATCGACATGGACGTTGGGATCCTTGCGGGCGAGGGCAAGATACTCGCAGGAACTCGGGAATTCCTTTTCGGCGGCGGCGATGGGCAGCGGGCGGCTGAGGTTGAAATACAGCAAAGCCCCCCCCCGCGCGCTCGTCCTCGCCTGTCATCACGTGGTAGAAACGATTCTGGTCGAAGCATGTCACCAGCGAAGCGGGGGGCTCTGCCGCCGACCAGGCATTGTTCGCGTTCCACCACGTGATCACCGGTGCGATGTGCAGGTCCTCGGCCAGCATGACCAGTTCGATTTCGTGCGGAGGTCGATGGATGTGCAAATCGCCGGACCACCAGCCTTCTTCTTTCATGTCCACAAAGCGTTGCATGACCAGTTCGCGGTTGTCGGCGTCCCCGCGGCGAATCTCGAAGTGGCCTGTCCGGATGCGGTATTCGGGACCACGTTCCATCTCGAACGTATACCGGCCGGGCCGCAGTTCGAGCACGGCTTTGCCGGGCATGATGAAATGGTCGTGCCAAAACGGCAGCTTGCCAGGTCGGACCGGCTTGCCTTGCGCGTCCTTCAGATGCACCCGCACGGCGATCGGCTGTTTGGTCTGCTCGTCGATGGCGCGAATCTCGAACTCGCCGCCAGCGGCGGCCGCTGCCGCACGGGGCGTGAAAAGCATGCCAAGTGCCTGTGCCACCGTCACCGCCAGCATGATCCTCCACCGCCAGCTTCTGATACAATCCATACACGAACCCCTATTTTGCTCCTGCTGATCACCTTGATGGGTGAAAATGCGTCCCTCAACCGTTGATATCATCTTGTCCCACAAGCATACACCGTCGACAGCACCGCGACAGATTGCTACGCTTTCTGCGTCGACGACAAACAACATGCTCGCGTAAGGACGGTGATGGCGAAAGAAAACGATCAACCCTGGTATGGTGACGGTTTGCGGTTTGAATGCACTGCTTGCGGCGACTGCTGCACAGGGGCGCCGGGCTACGTGTGGGTCAACCAGCAAGAAATCGCCGCCTTGACGCAGTGCCTGGGGCTGCGCGAGGCGGCGGAATTTGAACAGCTCTACGTGCGCAACATAGGAATGCGTAAGAGTTTACGAGAGTACCCTAACGGTGATTGCGTGTTTTTTGACAACCAGAACCGGCGATGCAACGTCTACCAGGCTCGTCCACGTCAGTGCCGATCGTGGCCATTTTGGAACTCGAATCTGCGGACAACCCAGAATTGGGAGCAGACGTGTCAAGTCTGCCCTGGTAGCGGACAAGGACGTCTTTATTCGCTGGGAGAGATCGAGGCGGCGCGAAACGTCATTCGCATCTGACGCCTTTTTATGACGATTATACCGATTATCTAAAGCCTGCCGGTTGGGCAGCCGATAATCGGGGGACAGTGGATAGCGTGTTAAACACTCAGTGACCTTGACTCTACCTCTTGCAGCATTTACACTTGGGGCGTCCAAGGCGTTTTTTTGGAAGGCATTGGCATGGACGCATTCCCCCCTGTCACGGGAGAGTCAAGTCGTGACTAAGAAAGAGATCGTAAAGACGATTTCCGAAGAGCTTGGGCTGACCCAGCTAAAGACCAAAGAAATCGTCCAGAAGACCTTCGACGCGATTGTCGAGGCGTTGGTGGACGAGGGCAGGATCGAGTTGCGGAATTTCGGCGTATTTGAAGTCAAAAAACGGGCGTCTCGCAAGGCTCGCAATCCCCGCACGGGCCAGCGCGTGGACGTTCCCGAAAAGTGGGTCGTCACGTTTAAGCCCGGCAAGGAAATGGAAGAGCGCGTCCGCGTGCTGGCGGAAGCCAGAGAACGTCGGCGCGAAGCCGCAAGATCCATACAGGAAACAGCTTTAGGTCCGACCGTCGGGCAGGTCGCGATGGCCGAGACCAGAGACGAGTCGGTGGGTGCAGCGATGGGACCAAAGCCGGGAACCATCACGGCGCCGCAGGATTCACTTGTTAGCGCCGCTGTCGGCGAGGTTGGGGTTCCGAGAACCGATTTGGGTGCAAGTCCGTAGCTCTTGCCAGTTACTGGCATCCGCAAGTCATCGCTTTTTCATCATGGAGGATCGTCAAGTGATGCGTCGGCTTATCTTATCGGCGCTGCTAGGCGTCGCCGTCGCGACGAACGTAGGGTGCTTCCTCCCGATTTATTCTGGAGATCCCGTACGCCGCACAGATCAATTGATTTTCACGTCCGAGGACTTGCGGAACATCCTGCTGGAGTGGGAGCGTTTCTGGTTCCTCGACCAGCCGGACCACATGACGCCTTATCGCGTTCATGGCGGCGTAATTTAACGCCGACGGTTCATGCCGTCGTCGCACAGGCTGCCAGGGTATGGGAATTGGCCGCATGGGCAAAATGCCCATGCCGCGGCGCTCGTCCAGACGGCGTTTTCCCACTGCCCCGATGGCTGGCGGCTGCCCCAGAACGGACATCTTCTGGTGCGTTCTCCGTTGGACATCCTCGTGTCGCGGCCGGCTTGGGGCGCGCACGATTCTCGCCAGGCGTGCAGCGCGAGGCCGTTTCGCGTCATTGTTTCGCGTCATTGCCCACCGCGACCATTCCCGCTACATTATCGCCTGTCGTTCGCGTCCATCTTGCGCGGTCCTGTTGCCGCAGCGCCAGACGAACCAGGAGTTCCCCTTCGTGTCACTCGCCGTCCAGCTGGGGAGATTACGACTGCCCAACCCGATCCTCGTGGCATCGGGCACGTTCGGCTATGCGCGGGAAATGGAGCATTTGGTCGATTTGAGCCGCCTGGGGGGGATTCTTCCCAAGACGATCACCATGCAGCCGCGTCCCGGAAATCCGCCGTGGCGGACGGTGGAAACGACCGCTGGCATGCTGAACTCGATCGGCCTGGACAACGACGGGATCGACGCCTTCATCGCTCACCATCTGCCGTATTTGCGGACGGTTCGCGCTCCGATCATCATCAGCATTGCGGGACGTACGCACGAAGAATTCGTCCGGATGGCATCCCGGTTGGATCGTGAGCCGGGCCTCGCAGGCTTGGAATTGAATGTTTCCTGTCCCAACGTTACGGGGGGGGTCGACTTTGGCACGGATGCCGATTCGTGCCGGCGATTGGTGGCGGGAGTGCGGTCGGCTTGCGGCTTGCCGATTCTGGCGAAACTCACGCCCAACGTCACGCGAATCGCCGACATTGCGGCGGGTGCGGCCGATGGCGGAGCCGACGCGGTGAGTCTGATCAATACGCTGCTGGGCATGGCGATCGACTGGCGGCGGCGGACGCCGTTATTGGGCAATGTGTTGGGGGGCCTCAGCGGCCCGGCGATCAAGCCGATCGCGTTGCGGTGCGTGTACCAGGTCGCTCGCGCTGTGCGGATTCCTTTGGTGGGCATCGGCGGAATTGCCACGATCGACGACGTGCTGGAGTTTCTGGTTGCCGGGGCCAGTGCGGTGCAGATTGGAACAGCCAACTACTATGATCCGACGGTGACGATGAAACTGTTGGACGCGTTGCCGGGCGCGCTGGCCGAGGCGGGTGTTGCTTCGGTGGCCGAACTCGTCGGCACGCTGCGAACCGATTCGGCGGTCCGGCCCGAGGCGGCGCCGGCGGTCTGTGCCCAGGCGACTTGAACAGATGGAAAAACCGGGCGAAACCTTCGCCCCTTGCTCGAGTTTGAGTTTACCATGATGCGTGTACTTTCCGGAATCCAGCCGACGGGCCGATTTCACTGGGGCAACTACTTCGGCGCGATTCGCCAATACATCGACTTGCAGGACGGCAACGAGGCGTACTACTTCATCGCCAACTTGCACGCCTTGACGACGATTCGCGACCACGCCGCGCTGTGGCAGAATACGATCGATGCGGCACTCGATCTGTTGGCCCTGGGACTGGATCCCGAGCGGGCGACTTTGTTCGTCCAATCGGACGTGCCCGAGGTGTCCGAGTTGACGTGGCTGCTGATGACGGGAACCCCGCTGGGGTTGTTGGAACGTTGCCACGCCTTCAAGGAAAAGAAAGCCAAGGGCCTGACGGCCGACGCCGGCCTGTTCACCTATCCGGTGCTGATGGCCGCCGACATCCTGGCTTATGGCTCGCACCTGGTGCCGGTGGGCGAGGACCAGGTCCAGCACATCGAGGTCTGCCGCGATTTGGCCGGGAGTTTTAATCACGCTTTTGGCGAAGTGTTCGTGCTGCCCAAGGCCAAGGTCTTGGAGCATGCCGCCCGCGTTCCCGGCACGGACGGCGAGAAGATGTCCAAAAGCTATAACAACACCATCGAGATCTTTGAAGATCCCAAGTCCGCGCGGAAGAAAGTGATGCGGATTGTGACCGACTCGCGGCCGATGGGGGAACCCAAGGTTCCCGAGACGGACCACTTGTTCCAACTGTATTCGTTATTTGCCGCCGCGGCGGATCGCGAGGCGATGGCCGATCTGTACCGGGCTGGTGGGTTCGGCTATGGTCAGGTCAAGAAAGCGCTGGCGGACGCGGCGGAAGGCTATTTTGCCGAAGCCCGCGTCAAGCGTTTGGAGTTGGCTGCGCATCCGGAGAAGGTCCGCGAGGTTTTGGGGGACGGGGCCCAACGGGCACGGGCTCGGGCGCAGCAGACGTTGCAGCGGGCTCAGGAAGCATGTGGGATAAAGGCCAAGTCATGAACGTCATCGGGATCGGAACGGACATCGTCGAAACGTTGCGGATCGCTCAGATGATCGAGCGGCACGGCGAGTTGTTTCTGGCGCGCGTGTTCACGCCGCACGAGATCCAATACTGCAGCGAGCGCAAGGCCGCGACTCAACACTACGCCGGCCGCTGGGCAGCCAAAGAAGCGGTGATGAAATCGCTCGGCACGGGTTGGTCGCGTACGGTCAGTTGGTGCGATATCGAGGTCCACAATGAAATCGGCGGACGGCCTCACATCACGCTCAGCGGCGGTGCGTTGGAGATCAGCCGCCAGTTGGGCATCGACCAGGTGTTGATCAGTATCTCGCATTGCCGCTGTCACGCCACCGCTTACGCGCTGGCGCTGGGACCTGCTTGCTGATCGCGGCGGTTTGCCCATCGCGGCGTTTGCCCATCGCCGGGGCTTTCGGATCGGCGTCGGCGCGGGTACGATCAGGGCGCACCGCACGGTTTTGGCAAGAGATTTGGCCCCGCGGCCGAAACCCCGTACCAGGCACAGGAGAATTCCGCGATGTCTGCCCCCCATGACCCGTCCTCTCCAAGCCCCGCTTCTGTTTCTTCCGAAGCTCGTCTCGCCGCAGCCGTCCGCCCGCCCTGGTGGCGCTCGCTCGGCCCGGCCCTGATTACCGCCTGCGTGGTCTTTGGGCCGGGCAGCCTGATTATCAGTGCCAATGTGGGAGCGACCTACGGCTACGACCTGCTCTGGCTGCTGGTCTTGACCGGCCTGCTGATGGGCGGCTTCATGACCATGTCGGCCCGAGTCGGCGTGACGGCCGGCGCCACGCACTTTGCCACGCTCCGGCGGGAGGTCGGGCGGCCGTTTGCCGCGCTCGCAGGAATCGTCCTGTGTCTGGTCTGCGCCGCGTTCCAGTTTTCCAATAATCTTGCCGTCGCCCTGATCGCCGGCGCTTTTACCCCGGAAGCCTACACCTTTCCTGCGCAGGTCGCCGCCATGGCGGGTCTGAATGGACTGTTGATCGTTTTCCTGTTCCGGGCGCATCATATCTACAAGGCGGTCGAGCGGATCATGAAGATCATGGTGGGCGTGGTCCTGATCTCCTTTCTGTTCAATCTCCTCTTGGCCCAACCCGATCTGCTGGCCGTGTTGAGGGGCTTGCTGCCCAGCATCCCGGAAAAGCTCTCGTTCGGCATCCCCAAGGTTGTCGACGGGGCCATTCAGGATCCGTTGGTGCTGATCGCCTCGCTGGTGGGTACCACCTTTTCCGTTGCCGGTGCATTCTTTCAAGGCAACCTGGTGCGAGAAAAAGGATGGACGGTCGAGGATTACGACCGCGGCGTAGGCGACGCCATCGCCGGCGTGTGCGTGCTGACCTTTGTGAGCATGATGATCATGGTCACTGCCGGCACGGTCATCCTGGGCGAGCCGGCGAGCAACATCGCTACGCTAGCCCTCACGTTGCGGCCCTTGTTGGGTCCGATCGCCTTCGTCGTCTTCTGCGTCGGCCTGATTCCGATCGCTTTGAATCCGTTCTTGATCAACGCGATGATCGGGGGTACGGCCTTGGCGGACGGATTCGGGTTTCCGGGGCGGTTCAGCGACTACTGGCCGCGGATGTTCACGATCGGGGTGCTGATTGTCGGATTCATGGTGGCAACCGTTGGTTTGTGGTTTGCCATCCCCCCGGTCAACCTGATGATTTTCGGCCAGGCCATGACGGTCATCGGGAATCCCCTGTTGGCCGCCACGATTCTCTGGTTGGCCAATCGCAAGAACATCATGGGAGAACGCCGCAACCGCATCGCCTCGAATGTGCTGGGCGCGATCGGCTTGACCGTGGTCATCCTCCTGACGCTTCGCATGGTGTGGTACCTGATTCTGCGATTGAGCTGAGCGGAGCCGGAGCGAGTTGAACGGAAGAGGCGGGTTGTGGCGTTGCCGGGTTAGCTCGACAATCTTCTTCACCCACGAGGCAAGCTCGTGGGGGTCGGGTGAGAACAAAAACCCGTCGGTGTCGATGCCATTTCACGACCTTTATGACGCAAACTGAACACGCCGGTCCTGTCCCCTTCTGGCGAAAGGCCGTTTTGGATGTCCGCCAACTTTCCCGAAATCCAGTTCCAAGGCCAGTTGCGACCGTCGCAGGCGGACGTGGTCAAGATCGCACGGCGCAAACTCGCAGCCGGCAAGCGGCGGTTGCACATCGTGGCGCCGCCGGGGTCCGGCAAGACGGTGCTGGGACTATTCCTCTGGACCGATTGCGTGCGGCTGCCGGCGCTGGTGCTGTCGCCCAATTCGGCGATCCAAGCGCAGTGGGCGGACAAGATCGAGTTGTTCTCGGTCGCTGGGGCGAACCAATCCGTGGTCAGCACCGACCCGGAGCGGCCGGCGCTGCTCACGTCCTTGACCTACCAAGCCGTGACCTTGCCCGGCCGCGGCGGGGCGGGCGAGGATGCCCCGGCGATCGACTTGTGGCAAGACAAGTTGATCGAAGCGGGCCAGGCCAAGGATCCGCAAGAGGCGGCGGTGTGGATCGAGGACTTGCGGCGGCACAACCGGGACTACTACGACCAGCGGCTGCGAACGTACCGCAAGCAGATCCGCGACGCAGCGTCGCTGAGCGGCGGCTCGCTGGAACAGTTGCACGCCTCCAGCCTGCGGACGTTGCAGCGGCTGAAAGACGCCGGGGTGGGCCTGATCATCCTGGACGAATGCCACCACCTGATGGGCCACTGGGGCCGCGTCCTGGCCGACGCCCACGACCTGCTGGACCAGCCGATCGTCATCGGTTTGACGGCCACGCCGCCCGACCGGGACGGAAAGAAGCCCAATGACATCCAGCGGTACGACGAGTTCTTTGGCGAGATCGACTACGAGGTGCCCGTGCCGGCGGTCGTCAAAGACGGGTTTCTCGCGCCCTACCAAGACCTGGCCTACTTCGTCCGGCCCACCCGCCAGGAACTGACGTTCATCGCGAACGCGGATGAACAACTGCATGACTTGGTCGCCGAGCTGTGCCGGCCGAACCCGGCCGAGGAGCCCGCCGCAGCGCTTCCACCCGAGTCTGGCACTTTGCCGTCCGCCGCCGCGGCGCTGCCGTCCACCGGCGAGCCGTTGTCCGATTGGTTGCTCGGGGTATTGGCCCAGCGGCGGCTGCCCACGGGCGTGGTCAGGGACTGGGACAGCTTCGAGAAACGCGACCCCGCCTTTGCGCTGGCGGCCCGCCAGTTCCTGTTGTGCCGCGGGCACGCGTTGCCGCCGGAAACTCCGCCGCCGGAGCAGGAGTTCGATCCCGCAGAGGTCCCCGAGATGGCCATGCTGACGCCGGTGCTGGACCGTTACGTCCGGCACTACTTGCGACGCAGCGCGGACGCGGCAAATCGCGAGCTGGCCGCACAGATCGTGCGCAAGCTCCGCTTGTTGGGCGTCCAGATCACCGAGACGGGCGCTCAAGCGTGCGCGTCGCCCGTGGCGCGCGTGATGGCGTATTCGCAGAGCAAGACCGAGGCCCTGGCGCCGATCTTGTGTGCCGAGCACCAGCGGTTGGGCGAACGGCTGCGGGCGGTGGTCGTAGCGGATTTCGAAAAGACCTCGGCGGTCAGCGCCGAGGTCGAACACCTGCTGGACGCCGAAGCGGGTGGGGCGATCGCCGCGTTCAAGCAGTTGCTTCGCAACGCCGAGACCGACGCCCTGCAGCCGATTCTGGTGACCGGCTCGAGCGTGCTGGTGGACGACGATCTGGCCCCCGCGTTCGCCGCCGCTGCCCAGCAATGGCTGGCGCACGAGGGGTTCCAAGTCGAATTGGAATTCGGCGAAGAGGAGGGGTTCCACGTCATTCGCGGCAGAGGCAGCGATTGGTGCCCCCGGGTGTACGTGGCCCTGATCACGGACCTGTTCCAAGCCGGGCTGACCCGCTGCCTGGTGGGCACGCGCGGCCTGTTGGGCGAAGGCTGGGACGCCAGCAAGATCAACGTGCTGATCGACTTGACCACCGTCACCACGTCGATGACCGTCAACCAACTCCGCGGCCGTTCGATCCGCCTGGACGCCGACGAGCCGCAGAAGCTGGCTAACAACTGGGACGTCGTCTGCATTGCGCCCGAGTTCAGCAAAGGCTTGGACGACTACCAGCGATTCATCGCCAAGCACAAGACGTTGTTCGGCATCACGGACGACGGGGCTATCGAGAAAGGCGTGGGGCACGTCCATCCGGCGTTCACCGAGTTGAAGCCGGAGGGGTTGGAGGGCTCGACCAGCCTGCTGAACGCCGAGATGCTGTCCCGGGCCGGCCGCCGGGACGAGGTGCGGGCGTTGTGGAAGATCGGCCAGCCGTATTCGGCCGAACCGATTCGCGCGCTGGAGACCAGTCCCCTGGGCGGCGGTGGCGGCTTCCCGCCTTTCAAAGGCGCCCGCGAGCAGTGGAATGACGCCTCGTTGGCGCTGGCCATCGGCAAAGCCGTGCTGCTGTCGCTGTGCGACGCCGAACTGCTGGGGCGTCCGGGCATGTTGCACGTCGGCCAGCGGGCCGGCGGCTACGTGCGGCTGTTCCTGGAAGAGGCTCGCGACGAGGAAGCGGCCCTGTTCACGCAAGCCCTGCACGAAACCTTGGGCCCGCTGAACCGGCCCCGCTACGTGATCCCGCGTTCCGTTCACGTAGCCCACGACACGTGGCTGTCGGCGATCCTGCCTTCGTTTGTCGGCCGCTATTTTCAGCGCCGCGAACAACGCCGCGTGATGCTGCACGCCGTACCGTCCGTGCTGGCCCGCAACAAGGATCTGGTGGCCATTTTCGAGGCGCATTGGAACCGTTACGTTAGCCCCGGCCGGGCGCAGTACGCGCACCACGGTCCCGGCAAGGATCTGGTCGCTCAAGCCCGCCGCCAAGGCTGGGCCTCGAAGGCCCGCGTTCACGAAAAAGAGATTTTCCTGTAAAATCGCCATGCGGTTGGTGCGGCGAGTTGCGGCGTCCCGACGAACGTTTGGGCCGGCAGCGTGACCATCCCAGCCCGTTAATGAAAGGTGTTCTCTCATGAAGCGACTGCTTGTACTCCTCGCGATCCTGTTCCCACCCCTGGATTCCCGGGCCGCCGAACCGCCGCCAAACTTTCTGGTCATCTTCACCGACGACCACGGATACGGGGACGTCAGCACCTATCACGCCTCGGATGTCCGCACGCCGAACATCGATCGGATTGCCGCCGAAGGGCTGCTGTTCACCAACATGCGGGCCAACTGTACCGTGTGCTCGCCATCGCGGGCAGCCTTGCTGACCGGACGTTATGCGGACCGAGTGGGCGTGCCGGGCGTCATTCGCACGCATCCCGAAAACTCTTGGGGGTACCTCGATCCCCGCGTGCCGACGCTCGCCGCCGAGCTGAAGAAGGCCGACTATCACACGGCCATCGTCGGCAAGTGGCACCTGGGACTCGAATCGCCGAATACGCCGAACGAACGGGGCTTCGATTTCTTTCACGGGTTCCTCGGCGACATGATGGACAGCTATACGGACCATCGGCGGCATGGAAACAACTACCTGCGCCGCAATGCGGAGACCATCGAGCCGCAGGGGCACGCGACGGATCTGTTTACCGCCTGGGCGGCCGACTACCTGCGGGATCGTGCGCAGCACAAGGACCAGCCGTTTTTCCTGTACCTGGCCTACAACGCACCGCACTTTCCCATCGAACCGCCGCTGGAATGGCTGGCGAAGGTCCGGCAGCGGGCGCCGCAGATGGACGACAAGCGAGCCAAGAACGTGGCCTTTGTCGAGCACCTTGATGACGGCATCGGCCGCGTACTTGACGTCCTTCGGGAAACGGGCCTCGAGCGCAACACGCTCGTCGTCTTTACCGCCGACAACGGCGGCTCGCTGCCGCACGCCCAGAACAACGATCCTTGGCGGGACGGCAAACAGAGCCATTACGACGGCGGCTTGCGCGTGCCCTTTATGGCCCGCTGGCCGGATCGCATCCAGGCAGGTGCGCGGAGCGATTACGCGGGGTTGGTGTTCGACCTGTTTCCGACCTTCCTGGAACTGGCTGGTGCGACCCCTGCCGCGGATCTGGACGCGGTGAGCCTCGTGCCCGTGTTCACCGGCGGCGCCATCACGGCGCCGCGCGACCTGTACTTCGTCCGCCGCGAAGGCGGCTTGGCTTACGGCGGCAAGAGCTATCAGGCGCTGATTCGCGGCGAATGGAAACTGCTGCAGAACGATCCCTATAGCCCGCTCGAATTGTACAACCTCAAGACCGACCCGCAGGAAACACAGAACCTGGCAGCCACGCACAGAAAGGTATTCCATGAACTCGCTACCGCGCTGCGCATCCACATTCAGCGCGGCGGGGCGACGCCGTGGCAGAAACCCACTGAACCACTTCCGACGCCACCCACGACGGGCAATCCGTGATGGTATTGGATGTGGCCGCCTCGCCCTTTCGGACGGTACTGATCGAGCGCTCACGGCCGCGCGATGCCAACTCGACTTTTTCAGCGAATTCGCTATCTTAATACAAAGTGCGATGGCAACCGGAGACGCTCACCTCGGAGAACTTTGGAGTCATGGGAACTCGTGAAACCTTTTGTCGCGTCGTCACCTGGGGCGCGGTGTTGCTGTTCACGGGACAAGCGGCGGCGCAATCCGCTGGGGACGAGTACCAGCAGGACATGTGGTCCAAACCGAGAGGCAAGGTGGAAAACGTCCAGGCGAAAGGCAAGATCCGGGGGATTCAAGGCGATGTTCTGCAAGTCGCCAACGAGGAAACAAAACAGCAGTGGCTGGTCAAAATGCCTCGCGAACCGGCGGGGATCCGGGTTTCCGGAACGGCTCGACCGACCTATCTTCAGCCCGGCATGATGGTCCGCTTCTCCGGCCAGTTCGACGCAAAAGGCAATTCGCAGGCCCCGATCGAGAAGTTGGAAGTGTTCACACCCAAGCCGGTCAAAGAAGGGATGTTGCCCGATCCGCAGCAGTTTGGGATCTTTCCCGAGGCGGCTTTCGGCGGTCAGGTGCTTGAGGGCGTTCCGGCCGCGGGACCGCCGAAGAGCGACGTCGCTTCGTTCGTCGTCAGCGGGCAATTGCGAGGCTTCCGCAAAGGCGAGTTGCTCGTCGCCGCCGGGGCGTCGCTGGTCCGTGCCCCGTTGGCCGAGCAAGCGGAGATCTCCGTGGACGTGCCGGATTATCGCTGGGTGCGCCCCGGCGACGAGGTGGAAGTTCACGGCTGGTCCTATCCCCACCTGGCAACGCATGTCGTGGCGACCCGGCTGACGATCCGTGCCGGCCAACCGTTCGGGATGGTGCCCGAAGAAAAACCCGTCAAATCCCCGGCGGCGACTGCGGCGGGAAAACCTGCCGGGCCGAGGACAAAAACGGAGGACGAGGAGTTTCCCTTCTGACGGAAATGCCTCGATAACACATCAGGCAGGATGAGGGTGGGCGAAAGTCCGCGATGTCGAGTTGTCCTCGGGACGCCGCTTGCGGTTAGCAGGGAACAGGAAAGGGGCGAACGTGGGCCGACGGGAAGTGTTCGAAATCCTGTTGGTGATGGCCGCGGCCGAAGACCTTGATGAAAAAAACAACCAGTGGCGATAAGATGCTATTGACCACGCATCCCAAACTGAAACCGATTCGCGAGAAAGTCGAAGCCGGCGAGCGATTGTCGTTCGAGGACGGCTTGCTGTTGTACGAACCGGACACGCCCTTGCAGGAGATCGGCCCATTGGCGAACCTGGTCCGCGAGCGGATCAACGGCGGGGTCGCGTTCTACAATATCAACACGCATTTGAACCCGACCAACGTCTGCGTCTACCGCTGCAACTTCTGCGCGTTTCGCGCCGATCTGCGCGATCCGAAGGGCTACGTGATGTCGGACGAGCAGATCCTGGCGCGGGGGCAGGAGGCGGTCGAACATGGCTGCACGGAAATGCACATCGTGGGGGGGCTGCACCACCAAAAGCCGTTCGATTGGTATCTGAACATCGTCCGCATCCTGCACCAGGCGCACCCCTCGCTGCACTTGAAAGCCTGGACGTCCGTGGAGATCAATTGGTTCGAGTTCCTCACCAAACGGACCGTGCAAGCCGTGCTCCAAGATCTGATCGACGCCGGCTTGGGCAGCTTGCCGGGCGGCGGCGCCGAGATCTTTCATCCCTCCGTGCGAGCGCAGATCTGCGAGCACAAGGCCGATGCGGACAAGTGGATCGAAGTGCATCGCACCGCGCATCAGTTGGGCCTGAAGACCAACTGTACGATGCTGTACGGGCATCTCGAACAGCCGTATCACCGCATCGACCATCTGGTTCGCTTGCGTCAGTTGCAGGACGAGACCGGGGGCTTCCAGACCTTTATTCCCTTGGCCTTCCATCCCGGCAACACCGGGCTGTCGCAGCTCCCGAAGCCTTCGTCGTTGATGGACTTGCGAACGATCGCCGTCAGCCGGCTGATGCTGGACAACGTACCGCACATCAAAGCCTATTGGATCATGCTGGGCGTCGGCACGGCGCAAGTCGCCCTGGCCTACGGCGCCGACGACATCGACGGCACGGTGCGTCACGAGTTGATTTATCACGATGCCGGAGCCACGACCCCGGAAGCCCTGTCCGTGGACGACATTCGCCGCTTGATCGCCGCCGCCGGCCGCCAACCGGTAGAACGCGATACGCTGTACCGCCGAGTCGTGCGCGACGCGTCGGTTCCCAGTCGTTGGAGCGTCGGCCAAGCCGCAATGGGCACCGCGGGCTGAAACCCAAAGAGGCTTGCCTTCCAGGTTACTCGACTTCCACGAAGACGCCCTCGCCCGACGGCAGTGTGAGATGATAGAATCCGTCGGCGTCGGGGAGCAGGATTGCACGCTGGCCGCGAGGCCAAGCGACGACCGTCGAGCCGGCGATCTTCAGCTTGACGTGCGCCGTCTTGATCGCTTCCAACTCGCTCATGTTGACGATCGTGAACGCGGTGGTGGAGCCGTCGTCTTTGGCAAAACAACCGATCAGCAGCGGGTCGTCGCACTGAATCTGCTGAATCGTCGGAAAGGTGCGGACGGGATTGCTGAATTTCAGGTATGGCGTATCGTCCATGCCGTGATGGGCCAGCGCGCCGATGTTCTTGTACCGGACGAACGCATCCGAGAGTTGGCGGATCTCCTTGAAGACCGTCGCGGCGTCGTACCAGGCGTTGGTTCGCTTTCCGTCGACCGTGATCAGCGACGGATATTCCGGCTTGTACCCCGCATATGTCCAGCAGAGTAGCCCCTTGCATCCGAATGACAGCATGCAGTACGACTGCCAACGGAACTCCGATTCCGTCGGAGTCCGTTTGCTGGGAACCCAAGCGAACGTTTGGATACAGCACCAGAAATCCTTGTCGTGCTCCCGGGCGGACGTTGCGATGATGTTGATCGATTCGCAATAGTCCTTGTACGTAACTCGCTTGCCCTCGACCCAGTTCAGCGGGTAGATGTCGGTGCAGATATACGGCGCGTCGAACTTCTCGCAAAACGCGTCGCAGTACTTCTTGTACAGCTCGGGGTCGGAATCATAGTATTCAATCGCAGCGGCGGAGGCCCCGTATTTCAACTGCGCCGCGTTGGCGTACATGGGAAGCAAGTTGATGTACGGCAGCTTGCCACCGGTTTCTTTGTAGTACGTATTGCAGATCTCGGCGAGCCTGTCGTACTGGTCCGTCCCCGGCTCGTCGGTAACGTAGGTTCCGGCGAAACACGGATGGTCGAAGTATTCCGCGGTCGCCACGGCGGGATCCTTGTACGCGCCGTCGCCCAGGATCAGTTCGACGCCGTACCTGTCGCAGTCCTTGAGCAACATTTCCCTGTGGCCGGAACCGGCCAGGGCGTCGTGGGCGATGATCCAGTCGAATCCGCCGGAACTGTACGTTTCGATAAAATCCTCTCCAATCGCCTCCTGACGCGGACTGACCCACGCTCCGATTCGAATCCGATCGCGGGTAAGGTACTCGTTCGTGTAGGGAGACTCGATGGCCGTTCCCAGCGCAGTTTGTATCGCCGTTTTCAGAACGACGGCGGCCTCGGCGCGGGTCGCCGGCTGGGCCTCGGTCTTCAGGTGAATGTCGTACTCGCTCAGCGATTCGAGCGCGTCGTTCCAGTCGGAGTCTGAAAGCGGATCGCGGGGACGGAACTTCCGGCCTTCCACTTCATCGAGCAAGCACCGTGCAACGACAAATTGAATCGCCAACTGGGTCTTCGCCGCCAGGCCGGCAATGTCGTCCAACGGAACGTCCGCATTCACCAAGCGGTATTTCCCCGGCTTCTTCGCGACGAAGTGGGTGAATCCGCGGCGATTCGTCTGGCAGACGGGAACCACGGACTCGTCGCCCATCCCGTCTTGGGGACGGAACCGGACGACGGTCGTTTCGGACGGATGGTCGATGGTCGTCGTCTGGAGCATGAAGTCGGCCCGATCGAACCCATCGGACAGACAGCCGCCGGGAACCAGAACCCGCTCCAACGGCGCGATGAAGTGCGTTGGCTCCGAATAGTCGGGGGCGTCCACCGCGGCATCGAGAAAACGCTGAGCCTCCGCTGCGGACGGGAAGAACCCGAGGCGAGAAACTTGATAGGTCGAATCCGTATCGCTCGGATTGGTCGGGTCGAACCGGAACGAAGTGATCGTTCCGGTCCAGTTCTTATGGTCGAATTTGCGCATGTCGACAATCGCGTTCCGCCAGGTATTGTCCCCGACGACGGAAAACGAACAGTAACTCCTGTCCGAAAGATCGGTCAACGTATCGGTCGTAAAGAACAGGCCGGCCTGCGCGATCGCCGTCTTGTATTTGTACCGAACGGCGAAGAACGGTCGCTCGTCGGCGGGGAATGCGTCGTCCGCGTCCAGCGGAACGGTCAGGGTAAGGTCGGTTCCGGTGGGAATCAACTTCGTCAACCCGACTTCGTAGTACAGCTGCCCTTGCCCGAGCGAAATCAACTTGGCGTCCGGTCCGTTGTTGAAAACCCAGGCCGGCTCGCGCGCGAACAGCGAGCCGACAGACACGATGATTGACAGAAATAGGAGGGACTGTTTCATGGGATAGCGCCGAGGCTTGGTGGACATGTTTTGGAAATAGTATAACACAGCTTTTATAGAGGATATCTCTCTCCCGTTAGTTACAGGGTAGCCGCCGTCTTCGCTGTACGCATCCAGGAGGTCGTGGTTAGGCCCTTGGGTCCGTTCCCGCCAGACCCAGGTCACGTGCAGCCGCCCCTGGGCGTCGTAGGTGTAGCCGTTGGGGTAGCTACAGCCAGACGGGCTGCTAGGAATGCCTCGTTTATATGGTCAAAATGGGAAAAAGATTCATGCTCAGGCAGGCTCCTCGTCAGCCCTCGTATCACCTGCGTCCCCGCATCATGCGGGCCAAATCGCGTTGGACATCCGCTTTTTTGATCGTCTCGCGTTTGTCATGCAATTGCTTGCCGCGGCACAGTCCTAGCAGGACTTTGGCCACACCGCGTTCGTTGAAGTACATTTTCAGCGGCACCAGCGTCAGCCCCTTTTCGTGAGCTTGGTTCGCAAATCGGTGCAGTTCCCGCCGATGCACCAGCATTTTTCGGGGCCGTTTCGGCTCGTGGTTCCAAATCGTCGCCTGGGGATATTCGGGAATATCGCAGCCAACCAGCCAAACCTCGCCCTCGCGGACTCGGCCATAAGCCTCGTCCAGGGAAATTCTCCCCGATCGCAGGCTCTTGACTTCGCTGCCGACCAGTGCCAGTCCGCATTCCAACGTATCCAACACCTCGAATTTGTGCTTGGCTTTACGATTTTCCGTAATTAGTCGAACTTCGGGCTTGTCGGCTCTCTTGGGGCTATTTTCCGTGTTTTTCTTGGCCATTTTGGGTCTTCCTGGGGCGTGAAACCGTTAGTTTAGCCGACATTTCAAGTCGTGGTATCGTCGAATATGACAATTTGCGGTTGCAAAACAATTCGCTAACGATACATTGTGTCCAACATTGCGTGTTTGTGTTGTAAGTAGGAAATCGCTGCAGCTGGTTTTTATCATCGGCTGTGGCACGATGGAGGGATGTTGTAGGAACGAGGTCGAGCTAGCGTATGGCTTGTTACGGCCGAGGGAAACACAGAGCCTATGACGATCACCAAAGAGCGGAAGCAAGAGTTGGTGCGGGACTTCAGACGCGACGATCGCGATTCTGGCTCGCCGGAAGTTCAGATTGCCATTCTCACCACGCGGGTCAATGCCCTGACCGAGCATTTGCGAATGCATAAGAAAGACTACTCGACGCGGCGTGGGCTGTTGGCGATGGTCAGTCGTCGACGACGACTGCTGGACTATCTGCGGCGAGTCGATGCGAAGCGCTACCTCGACATCATCGGACGGCTGGGCATCCGAAAGTAGCGTGCATGGGCGTCATGCGGCCGTCGTGAATCATCGCGGCGGTCTGTGGTGTGCCGTCGGGCAATCCCCGGACGGCGGTCTCTCGTGTTGATGGGGACGGATTTCTTTTTCCGGGCTCCCTTTCCCCTGCGCCGGCTCCGATCGATCACCCCTACCGCCTTCCATCGGGTGAACAAGAGCAGGGACCAGAAACAGTGAAAGTTCGTGTAGAAAAGCAAATCGGAGATTCTTCGCTCGTTTTCGAAACCGGAGAGCTCGCCAAGCAGGCCAGCGGCGCGGTTGTCGCCTCTTATGGGGACACGACCGTGTTGAACGCGGTTACCAACGGGCCGGGTCGCGTTGGTTTGGATTTCTTTCCGCTGACGTGCGACTATCGGGAGCGAACGGCTGCCGCGGGCAAGTTTCCCGGCGGTTTTATCAAACGCGAAGGCCGTCCTTCGATGAAGGAGACCTTGACCTCGCGACTGATCGACCGGCCGATCCGCCCCTTGTTCCCGGAAGGGTTCCGCGACGAGGTGCAGTGTCAGGCCATCGTGTTCTCCAGCGATCGCCAGCATGACAGCGACGTCGTCGCGATGAATGGCATCGCCGCGGCGCTGTTCATATCGCCGATGCCGTTCAATGGGCCTGTGGCGACCGTTCGCGTGGGGCGGGTCGACGGCCAGTTCATTCCCTTCCCCGGGCGGGATCAACTGGATAACAGCGACTTGGACCTGATCGTGTCCGGCACCGAACAGGCCGTGACGATGATCGAAGGCTTTGCCCGCGAAATGCCGGAAGACGACATGGCGGCTGCGATCAGCTTTGCCCATGGCGTGATCTGCGAAATCTGTGCTCTGCAACGCGAGTTGTTCGAGAAGACCGGCGCGACGAAGGCGCCTTTCGAGGCACCACCGCCGGATGTGGTCTACGAGCTAGTGCGAGGAAAATACTACGACGAGTTCCGGGCGACCAAGCAAACCCAGGGCAAACAGGCGCGAAACGAAGCCGTGGCGGCCTTGAAGCAGCGCGCGATGTCCGAGGTCATTCCGGACCCGGCCGCCGAGGGCGCCATCGATCCGGCCGCGTTCAGTGCAGCGTGGCACGAGCTCGAATCCCGCGTCGTCCGCGACCTGATCCTGGCCGGAACGCGGGCCGACGGCCGCGACACCAAGACGCTCCGCCAGATTGACTGCCGCGTCGACGTGCTGCCGTGTACGCACGGTTCCGCGCTGTTCCAACGCGGCGAAACTCAGGCCATGATCACGGTGACGCTCGGCACGACCCGCGACGAGCAGCGGGTGGACGACTTGATCGAAGAGTATTCCAAAAAGTTCATGTTGGACTACAACTTCCCGTCGTTTTCCGTCGGCGAATGCCGGCCGATCCGCGGGCCCGGACGGCGGGAAATCGGGCATGGAGCCCTGGCCGAACGCAGCGTCAAGTCGGTGCTGCCGGATCCGGAAGAGTTTCCTTATACGATGCGCGTGATCGCCGACATCTTGGAATCCAATGGCTCGTCCTCGATGGCCTCCGTCTGCGGAGCAACGCTGGGCCTGATGGCCGCCGGCGTCCCGATTACCAATCCGGTGGCGGGAATCTCGATCGGCTTGGTCAAGGAATCCGACGAGAAATGGGTTCTGTTGACCGACATCACCGGGGATGAAGATCACTTCGGCGACATGGATTTCAAGATCGCCGGGACGCAAAACGGCATCACCGGCATCCAACTGGATCTCAAAATCGCCGGTATCAGCCAAGAGATCATCCGCGCGACGATGGTCCAATCCCGCGAGACGCGGATCGAAATCCTGCGCCGTATGCTGAGCGCCATTTCGCGCCCCCGCTCGGAACTGTCCCCCTTTGCTCCGCGGCTGATCCGTCTGAAGATCGACCCGGAAAAGATCGGGGCTTTGATCGGTCCGGGCGGCAAGAACATCCGCATGATCCAGGAGACCACGGGGACCATCATCGAGGTCGAGGACGACGGAACCGTCACGGTGGCCAGCAACGAAGCCGAAGCTTCGAAGGCGGCGGTGGCCCAGATCGAAGCCTGTACGGCGACCGTCCAGATCGGTCGCATTTACGACGGGCGGGTGATCAGCATCAAGGACTTCGGCGCCTTTGTCGAGATCCTGCCGGGCCGCGACGGTTTGTGCCACATCAGCGAACTGTCGGACGGCTTCGTCAGCCGCGTCTCGGACGTCTGCGCGGTCGGCGACGAAATGAAAGTCCTGGTGATCGACATCGACGATCATGATCGGGTCAAGCTGAGCCGGCGGCGAGCGATGGAAGAGTTGGGCCTGAAGGATGACCTGCCGCCCCGCGCCGCTCAGGAGGAGGGCGAAGGCCCCAGCTCGGATCGGGATCAAGACCGCGATCGCGGTGGAGACCGTGGCGGAGACCGTGGCGGAGATCGCGGCGGGCGATCGAGGCGATCCGGAGGCTCGCGGCCTCGGCGCTAGGGCCCTGTGGGGCACCCCTGTAACGACGTTAACCGCGCTGGAGTTCACGCTTCAGCGTGTCTTTTGCGGCGGGCATGGTTCGTCGCGCACGCGAAAGCGTGAACTCCAACGAGCCTTGACGCCGCGGATTTCCCAGAAAACTGCCCCTGTACAGGGTTGGGCCCTGTGGGGCACCTTGTTATTCGGGAACGGATCGGAATTCGTGCCGTGTTGCCGAAGGTGACCGTGGTCTTCGAAGTTGCGCATTTCTGTGCCGTCGCGTCCCCGCCGACCCCGCGTCGGTGGAAGCAGGTTTGGGAACCAAGCGAGGGCGGATCGAGAGCGCGGGCGCTCGTACGTTACCTAGTCTCCAAACCTGCTTCCACCGGCACGGGGCCGGATGGGGACGATGAAAATGCGCAACTTCGAATGCCACTCTTTGCGGCTGCGGGACCTCTTTCCCCCCTCTCGGATCTTCTCCGCCCGCCGCGTCAGCGCCGACGACCTCGCCGACGAAGAACGTGTTGCTCTGGCCATCCAGACAGTCCGCGAGGCCCGTTCGATCCGGTACACAACGCGTAGCTTCCCGTCGCCCATCGAGACAATCAAACACGCACTCAAAGCGCAGCCAACGGCTACTGGCTGATCGGCAATCAATCGCTCAATTCTAATCTCTCACGAGCCCCGATTACAATGCGCGGATGCCTGTTTTTCCTTCGTTTCGAGGGGCCGGTGGTGGCCTATCGCCGGGCAAGCGACTAAGCTAACTGTAGGATGCGGCAAGAGCTCCCCGCGGATGGGTAAGGGGGGGGAATTTGATCGGGGGCGCATGCCGTTTCGTAGCGGTAGTTCAAATGACCGCCTTCGCGAGCCAAGGGAGGATCGATCGAATGCACGTCCTGCGGCGGTTCTTCGCGTATGGGTTCGTCTGGTTGCTGCTCTGGTGGCTGCTGAGCAAAGGGCAGGCCGCTTCCTGGCTGGTGGGCGGTCCGACGGTGTTGGCGGCAGCTGGCATATCGGTGTGGCTGGCGCCGCCCTGGGGTTGGCGCTGGAAGCTTGGCGGCCTGGCGCGCTTCGTTTGGCACTTTGGATGCGCGTCGCTGGCGGGCGGAGCGGATGTGGCCTGGCGGGCGATCCATCCTGGCTTGCCGATCGATCCGCGGATGATGGAGTATGAATCCCGTCTGCCGGCGGGTACGGCGCGCGTCTTCTTTGCGAACGTCATCAGCTTGTGCCCGGGAACGGTCAGCGCGCATGTGCGAGGCAGCCTGCTGCGGATCCATGTGCTCGACGGCCAGCAGCCGGTTCGCGCTCGTCTTGCCGAACTGGAACGAGCGGTGGGGGCGTTGTTCGGCGCCGAATTGCCGCCGGAGGATCCGCGGGCTGGAGGTGCGTTATGACGTCCTGGCTGTTGGTTCTGGCGGTGGTCCTGTTGGCCAGCCTTCTGGCAGGAATGGTCCGAGTGGCAGTCGGCCCGACGGTAGCCGACCGGATGCTGGCCGCCCAGTTGATGGGGACCACGTCCGTGTGCGTCTTGCTACTGACCGCGCGTGCTTGGAACCGGCCGGAGCTGGTCGACGTGGCTTTGGTGTTCGGCCTGTTGGCGGCGGTGGCGGCGGTAGCATTCACCAGGTATGGCGGCGAGATCGGCGAGGAGGGCGAGCGATGACGGTGGTGGGGCTGCTGGCGTTGCTGTTGATTGCCGGTGGAGCCTGTTTCTTCGTGGCGGGCAGCGTGGGCATGTTGCGATTCCCGGATGCCTTCACACGTCTGCATGCCACGACCAAAGCGGACAACGTGGGCTTGGGGCTGGTAATCATGGGCCTGTTGCTGCAGGCCGATTCGTTTTTCGACGGAGCCAAGCTGGTCGTAGTCTGGCTGCTGGTGGCCCAATCGGGCGCCACAGCTTGCCATCTGATCGCCCGCGCCGCCCTGCAAACCGGCGCGCGGCCCTGGAGTCGAACATGAACATCGTGTTGTGGACGCTGGATGTGGTGCTATGTGGCAGTCTCGTGTGGCTGGCCATTCAGACGCTGGCCACGCCGGATCTGTTCAAAGCCAGCGTGATGTTCATCGTGTTCGGTCTGTTGCTGGCGTTGGTCTGGGCCCGTTTGGAGGCTCCCGATATCGCCTTGGCGGAAGCCGCGATCGGCGCGGGGCTGACCGGTGCCCTGCTGCTGACGGCCGTCGCATCGCTGACCAAGCCGCCGGAGAAGTGACGATGAAAGACAAGTTTCGCAATACGGCGGCACCGATCGCGGGGGCCTTGTTGACCGCAGCGATGGTCGGCGGACTGGCATACGCCGTCGGGACCCTGCCTTCCGAAACGTCGGGGCTGGCGGACGAAGTGGCGGCCCGACTCGACGGTGCCGGAGCGTTCAATCCCGTGACGGCGGTGCTGCTGAACTTCCGCAGCTACGACACGCTGCTGGAAATCACCGTCCTGTTATTGGCCGTGCTGGCCGCCCTGGCGCTGGTCGGCGGATGGCAGGGCGGGGTGAAGCGTGCGAGCGAGTCGCAGAACCCCGTGCTGCGCGGGTTCGTACGCGTCCTGACGCCGCTGATGATGCTGGTCTCCGGCTATCTGTTGTGGGCCGGCGGCCACGCGCCGGGCGGTGCGTTTCAAGCGGGCGCCATTCTGGCCTCGGCGGGCGTGCTGCTGTTCCTGGCCGGCGTGGATTGGACTCGGCGCCTGCCGCGGTGGGCCGAACGCGGTCTGCTGAGCCTGGGACTGGCGACGTTCCTGGCGGTCGGTCTGGGAGTGATGCCCCGTCAGGGCAAGTTCTTGGAGTATCCGCCGGAAGTGGCAAAGTGGTTGATCCTGGTTATCGAAGCGCCCTGCGGACTGTCCATCGCCGCCGCCTTGATTGCGCTGTCGGTCGGCGGCCGCATGCGGACTCGCCGGACACTGGCCGAGGAGCGAATCCGATGACGACCAGCACGCTGTACGCAATCTGCGGCACGGTCCTGTTCGGCATCGGCTTTCAGGGGGCCGTGTTTTGCCGGCACTTGCTGCGCAAGGTGATGGCGCTGAATCTGATGGGTTCGGGAGTGTTCCTGGTGCTGATCGCCCTGGCCGCACGCACGCCGTCCGGCCCGCCCGACCCGGTGCCGCACGCCATGGTGTTGACCGGCATCGTGGTCGCCGTCAGTGCCACGGCCCTGACGCTGGCCCTGGTTCGGCGTCTGCATCGCGAGACCGGCTTGACCGAACTCCCCGAACGGATCGAGGAGTAGCACGATGGCGACGAGTGCCGAATTGGCGATGATTGGACTGGTGGTGGTGCCGCTGGCTGCGGCGATCGCCGTGTTCATGGCAGCCGGACGATCCGCTGCCGCTTGGGGCGTGGTCGCCGCCGCCGTCCAGTTCGGGCTGGTCGTCTGGCTGACACGGTCGATCCTGGTGCTGGGCCCGCTGCGATACCGGATGGGTGGCTGGGAAGCGCCGCTGGGGATTCCGCTGTACGCCGACGGCGTCACCGCGCTGATGCTGATCATGACCGCCGTGGTCGGCAGCGCGACGACGATCTACGCGATCGGCTATTTCTCCGCCGCGAAACATGGCCACGCGGATTCTTCCAACCAACAGGCGGAGCAAGCTTTCTGGCCGCTGTGGCTGGTGCTCTGGTCCGCGTTGAATGCCTTGTTCCTGTCGGGCGACATCTTCAACCTGTATGTAACGCTGGAACTGCTCACGCTCAGCGCGGTGGCCCTGATCGGCCTGGCGGGACGTGCGCGGGCGTTGGTGGCTGCCATGCGATATCTGATAGCGGCCCTGGTGGGCTCGCTGTTCTACCTATTGGGCGTGGCGTTGATGTACAGTGCCTACGGAACGGTCAGCTGGGAACTGCTGGGCGAGCAGGTCCGACCGGACGCGGTCACCTTGTGGGCGGCGGCCCTGATGATCGTCGGCCTGCTGTTGAAGACGGCCCTGTTCCCGCTGCACTTCTGGCTGCCGGATGCCCATGCCAACGCGCCGGCGCCGGTCAGCGGGCTGCTGTCCGGCTTGGTTCTGAAAGCTTCCTTCTTCATCATCTTGCGGCTGTGGTTCTTCGTTTTCGCGCCTGTGATGGCTTCCCAGGCCGGCCCGTTGCTGAGTGGTCTCGGGGCGGCGGCCATCGTGTGGGGATCGCTCCAGGCAGTCCGTCAGCAGCGGGTCAAGCGGATGATCGCCTATTCGACGGTCGCTCAAATCGGCTACCTGTTCTTGGTGTTTGGGCTGGCCGACGGCGAGTCGGCGATGGCGGCCTGGCGGGGAGCGGCCTACTTTGCCTTTGCCCACGCCTGTGCGAAAACCGCGGCCTTTATGGTGGCCGGCTCGCTGATGCATGCTGCCGCCAGCGACGACTTGGATCGCTGGGAAGGGATTGGCCGTCGCGAGCCGATGCTGATGTTCGCCTTTGGACTGGCCGGTGTCAGCCTGATGGGATTGCCGCCCAGCGGCGGATTCATCGCCAAGTGGCTGCTGCTGAACGCGGCCGTCAGCGGCGGCCATTGGGGGTTGGCTGTCGTCATGCTTGTGGGCGGGCTGTTGACGGCGGTGTACGTGTTTCGCGTCGTGGCCATCTCGCTGTCGGCATCCGCCCCACAGCCGGCGACGGTCCCGGTTCCGCGCGTGATGCGCTGGCCGCCGTTGGCGCTGGCAGTGGTCGTGGTCGTCTGCGGGATCGTCACCACGGAACCCCTCCGGTTGCTCGAGGTCGGTTCACCGTTCTCCCCCGTTGCGGAGGCCGAGCCATGAACTTTGACCATGGGCTGCCGGTGCTGGTGGTGGCCAGTTCCTTGGTGCCCGGCTGTTTCATCTTCCTGCTGGGCGAAGACCAGAAGACCATTCGCACGGTACTCAATCTGACCGGGGCAGTGCTCAAGGTTGTCTTGGTGGCCGTGATGCTGTGGGGCGTTTCCCGCGACCATCGCTACGAGGTGCGATACGGACTGGTCGAGGGCATCGACTTTGCTCTGCATGCCGACGCCCTCTCGCTGCTGTTTGTCACCCTCTCCGCCGTGCTTTGGCTGTTGACCACCATCTACGCCATCGGCTATCTGGAGGGCGCGCCTCACCGACGGCGATTCTTCGGTTTTTTCAGCCTGTGCGTCAGCGCCACCACCGGCATCGCTTTGGCGGCCAACCTGCTGACGCTGCTGATCTTTTACGAGATGTTGACGTTGACCACATATCCGTTGGTGATTCATCGCGGTACGGGCAAGTCGCTGCGTGCCGGGCGGTTGTACTTGCTGTACGCGTTGTCGGGCGGCGCGGCCCTGCTGCTGGCCGTGGTTTGGTTGCAGTCGCTGGTCGGTCCGATCGAGTTTTCCGAAGGCGGGATCTTCGGCCAGGTCGACGCCGGACTCCACGGCCGTCTGCGGATCATCTTTGTGCTGATAATCGCCGGCTTTGGGGTCAAAGCGGCCTTGGTGCCGCTGCACGGTTGGTTGCCCGAGGCGATGGTGGCGCCCGCGCCCGTCAGTGCCCTGCTGCACGCCGTGGCGGTGGTCAAAGCGGGGGCTTTCGGGATTGTGCGCGTGGTGTACGACGTGTACGGCGTGGAGTTTTGTGCCGTGTTAGGAGTGGCCACGCCGCTGGCCATCGCCGCTTCGCTGACGATCCTGTACGGGTCGGTGCGCGCAATGTATCAGGATGATCTCAAGCGGCGGTTGGCGTACTCGACGATCAGTCACGTCTCCTACATCGTGCTGGGCGCTGCGGTTACGGGGCCGCTGGCAACCACCGGAGGGATTGTCCATTTGGTGCATCAGGGCGTGATGAAGATCACGCTCTTTTTCGCCGCGGGAAACCTGGCGGAAACCGTGGGAGTAAAGAAGATCGCCGACATGCGAGGAATCGCTCGCCGCATGCCTTGGACCATGGCGGCCTTTACCATCGCGGCCCTAGGCATGATCGGCATGCCGCCCACGGCAGGGTTCATCAGCAAATGGTACTTGGCGCTCGGTGCCGCTCAAGCGGAGCAATGGTGGGTGATCGGGGTGCTGGTGGCCAGCAGCGTGCTGAACGCGATCTACTTCTTGCCGATCGTGTATGCGGCCTGGTTTCAGTCGCCGCCGGAAGCCTGGCCCGCCGAGCATCCGCGGGGGCGATTCGAGACGTCGCTCAGCCTGCTGATCCCGCCGCTGGTGACCGCGAGCTTGACCTTGCTGATGGGGTTGCTGGCCGGACTGCCGATCAGCGCCTTGGACTGGGCCAAGCTGATTGTGTTACGGGAGTACCAACCGTGAAAGACCTGCTGCTGTGGTCGATGCTTGCCGTGCCGCTGGTCCTGGCGGTGCTGCAGAATGCGGGGTACGGTCGGCGGATCGTCGACTGGCTGACGCCGTGGGCCGCGCTGCCGGGACTGCTGCTGGTATTCGGCGAGACGTTCACGCGGGATGTGCCCTGGCTGCTGCTGGGGACGCGGCTGGGCGTGGATCCGGTGGGACGTGTGTTCCTGGGACTGACGGCCGGGTTGTGGCTGGCCGCGGGCCTGTTCGCCCGCGGCTACATGGCCCACGATCCGAAGCGGGGGCGGTTCCAGGTGTTCTTCCTGCTGACGATGGCGGGCAACTTGGGTGCCACGGTCGCGCAGGACGTCGTCAGTTTCTTGACGTGCTTTACGCTCATGAGCCTGGCGGCCTACGGTTTGATCGTGCATGACCGCCAGCCGGCCAGTCTTCGCGCGGGCCGCGTTTACATGGTCATGACCATTGCGGGCGAAATGCTGTTGTTCGTGGGGCTGGTCCTGCTGGCCCAGCCGGCTCGTTCGCTGGACTTCGACGAGCTGGCGGTGCGGTTGGCCGAATCGCCGCGGCAGAGCGTGATCGTCGGATTGTTGTTGGCCGGGTTCGGCATCAAACTGGGCCTGATGCCGCTGCACATCTGGCTCCCCTTGGCGCACCCAGCGGCCCCGACTCCGGCCAGCGCGGTGCTCAGCGGTGCCATCATCAAGACGGGCCTGTTGGGCTTGTTGCGGACGCTGCCGTGGGGAACCGTCGCGTTGCCCGGCTGGGGCACGGTTTGCCTGCTGGCGGGAATTACGACCAGCCTGCTGGCCGCGCTGATCGGAATCACCCAGCGCAATCCGAAAACCGTCTTGGCCTATTCCAGCATCAGCCAGATGGGACTGGTTGCCCTGATCCTGGGCGCGGCCTTGGCAACGCCCACCGCCTGGCCCACGATCGCGCCGGCGCTGCTCCTGTGGGCCGTGCATCATGCGATGGCGAAAGCCTCGTTGTTTTTGGGCGTGGGCGTTGCCAGTGCGAAAACGACCTCGGCGTGGACGCACTACGCGGTGGTGGCGGGATTGCTGCTGGCCGCCCTGGCGTTAGCCGGACTGCCCATGACGACGGGCTTTGTCGCCAAGGCGGCCCTGAAGCACTCGGCGGCAGCGGTCGAGGGATGGGCGGCGGGCGTGGTGTGGCTCCTGCCGTTGACCAGCGTGACCACCACCTTGCTGGTTTCGCGATTCCTGTGGCTCGTCTGGCCCAGTCGTCGGCAAGGGCATGGCGCGCTGACCGCCGGAATGATGATTCCCTGGAGCATGCTCTCGGCGGGCGTCTTTGCCGGTTTCGTCGTCCTGCGTTGGCAAGGCTTGACCAACGCTGCTTGGGTGTCGCTCGATCCGGCAACGCTGTGGTCGGCGGTTTGGCCCATGTTGATTGCCGGGGGCATCGTACTGCTGGTCGTGGTCCGCCCCAAGCTGCCGCCCGCCGTCGCGGGGATCCGCGTCCCCGAGGGAGATATCGTGGTCGGCGTCGCTGCCGCCGCGCGCTGGGGACATCGCGAGTGGAACCAGATCGCCGCGGTCCATTTGCCTCAGTGGTTTGGGAGCCTGCAGCGGATGCTGAGCGAGACGCTCGCCCCAGCCATGATGCGGCGGTTGGACCGTCTGGCCCGTGTCCTGGAAAACGACATCTCCGCCGGCCTCTTGATCGCCCTGCTGGCCGTGGCGCTGTTCGTCGTGTCGCTGGGCCGGTAGAATCCGCGAGTTCGTCGACGCGAGCCAAGACGATTCACGAGCACAGAGGGCCTGCCACGAGTCCGACGCCCGACGCCGCAAGTCGTTTCGATTTCGGCGATAGGAAACACCCCCGAACCGAGACCGTTCCGTCGCGGTGAATTCTCAAGGAAGCCGCCAATTGCGGCAGTGATCGGCGAAACGCGCATCCAAATCGGGCAGGCGATAACGGAGTCGGCGACTCAGCAGTCCGGGTGGCGTGAGGGCTTGCAGATCGGCCAGGAACCGCTGCAGTTCTTCGCGGGCTTCGGGGGGACCGTGGAGCATGAAGTGGACCCAGGCCCAGGCCTGACGATACCGGCTGATGGTCATCTGGCTGACCTCGCGAATCTGTTCCAGGTCTTCGAGGCGAGGCGTCTGGCCAAAGTACGCACTCCAGCGAACGTACTTCTGGTGCGGATTGCCGGATGCCCGCTGGGCGGCGGCGACCTCGAAGTACTCCGCCAAGCCTTCGTCCAGCCACAACGGCGTGACCGGCAGGGCGGCGTTCAGTAGGGCGTGCGTACACTCGTGACGCAGGTCCACCTCGAATTCGTCGCCCAGGCAGGCAAAGACCATACCCAGCCCGCGTTCTTTGATGAACAGCGCTTTGCGCGACGGCGCCTCCGGAAAATACCGTCGGACGTAAGCATGGTACGTGCTCTTGTGGCTGAACAAAAACACGTGAATCCAGTCCCGCGACGGCTGTAATCCCAGCAACTGGATTACGTCCTGTTCCAGCGTGGGCAGCGTGTCCAGCAGCGGTTTGTACGCCGCCAGGGAAACGTCCGCGTAGCACAGGAACTGGCCCGCCTGGTACTCGTCGGGCCAACGAGCGGCCTGGGCGAGTGCCGGGGCGGAAAACACCGACGATAGCACCGTACCGGCCAGCAGCGTGACCATCGCTCGACGAGGCATTACTTCGTGGACGCGCGGCGATTCCCGGCCGCTGTTGCGCGGATCATGATGCGGATCACGGTGCGGATCACGGCGTTTCTGCACCGCCCAGCCGGTCGGAAGGTTGTAAGAAAACGCCATATCGCATCTTCCTGCCAGTTCCGACAAGGAGCCGGCGCCGGCGGCGGGGCGTGAAACGAGCCGTTTTTCTGCCTGTCACGAGCCGTCTTTGCCGCGTCGCCTTACGCCGCGCGGCGGCGTTTGAACAGACTGGCCAGTAAGCCGCGCGGCTTGGCCTTGTACCGCAGCACGGCGACATCGCCGCCCTCGGCCACCGCTGCCGGATTGCGGCAGCACAGATCCACTGCGACCTCTTCGCCCACCAACTGTTTCGCCCGCTCGAAAGCATGCTTCATCAACGGCCGACGCGCGTTGTGGCCGTGCGCGTCGGTCGCCAGGAAGTGGACGAGTCCCTGTTCCAGCATCGACTCGGCCAACTGCTGCGAAAGCGGCCCGAACGTTCCCAGCAGACTGCCGCAAGTGACTTGCATCAGGCAACCGCTATCGACCAGCGGCGCCAGCAGGTGTGACTGCTTGAGCAAGCCTTGATTACGTTCCGGATGCGACAGAATTCCCACCATTCCCACACGCCGCAGGCCTGCCAAGACTTCTTCCAGCGGAAAATACAGCTCGTGCGGCAATTCGAGCAGCACGTGCTTGCGGCGGTCTGCTAGCGTCAGCACCTCGCCGCTGCACAACTTCTCGATCATCCCCGGCTCGATCCGCACATCGGCGCCCGGCAGGACGCGCAGCGCGACCCCATGATTGTCCAGAAACTGTTGGAGTTCGCTCGTTCGAGCCCGGATCGCCTGGCCGCCGTTGTGCGCGAAATTCCCCAGTTGATGAGGCGTCACAACGATCGTCTGGATGCCGTCCGAGGCCGCCATCGCCGCCATCAGCAGCGATTGCTCCCACGATTGGGCCCCGTCGTCGATGCTGGGAACCAAATGGCAATGAATGTCTACAAACGCTTCACAGCTCGTCATTACGCTTCTCGCCTCCTGCATTAGCCCGCCCATCGAGGACGAAGCGGGGGCGAGTATAGCGAGTCTCGGAACCCGGTCAAGAGAAATCTCGCCGCGTCTACCATGCCGATGCCTCGACTTGCCGCGAGCATTTGCTGCCAAGACTGGCACGGACTGCATTTCGCAACATCATGATTTCGCAACATCACGATCGAGGCCCGACGTGGCGGCAGCTATCTTGCCCAGTCTACCATTTTAGACAGGCGGGCAACCTGTGCGACTTGGCTGCGAATAATCCGGGCTAGGCATCTGGTCAGGACGCTCCCCAAGGGCGTATATTCTTGGTTCAAGGTGTTCCGGCCGTTGGGGATCGGAGGCCTCCTTGGTGAATGGCATTTTTCTCGTCGGGGGCGAGAAGCCGACTTTACCATCAGGTGAGACGCAATGACTGATTCGCGCGATATCGTCATTACCGGCCTTGGGGTGGTCAGCCCCATCGGAATTGGCAAACAGGCATACTGGAAATCGATGCTGGAAGGGCGCAGCGGCATCGGGCCGTTGGCCGTCGCCCAGGGATCGGCTTTGCCGGTCAAGTTCGGCGGGGAAATCAAGGACTTTGATGGCAAGCAGTTCGTCAAGCCTCGCAAAAGCTTGAAAGTCATGTGCCGCGAGATCCAGATTGGCTACTCGGCCGCCGCCATGACTTTGCAGGATGCGGGATTGAGTTCTGGGAGCGTCGATCCGGACCGCTTCGGCGTGGTGCTGGGCAGCGAGATGTTCTACTGCGACTTGGATGAACTGGCGGATGCCTATCGCAAATGCGTGGTCGACGGCCAGCTGCGCCCGGACTTGTGGGGCGCCGGCGCGATGAGCGACATGTACCCGTTGTGGATGCTAAAATATCTCCCCAACATGGTTGCTTGCCACATCGCCATCACCGAAGACGCCCGGGGGCCGAACAACACGATCACGTTGGACGAGGTATCCAGTTTGTTGGCGGTGATCGAGAGCGTGTGCTATATCCAGCGCGGCGCGGCGGACGTGATGATCGCCGGCGGCCAGGGATCGCGGGTCAACTTGACGCGCATCATGTACCGCGGCGACACCTACTGGTCGCATCGCAACGACGAACCGCAACGGGCTTGTCGTCCTTTCGACGCCCAGCGGGACGGGACGGTGATCGGCGAAGGCGCGGGGGCGTTCATCTTGGAGAGTCGCCAGCATGCCGAAACGCGGGGCGCCAACATCCTGGCCCGCGTGTTGGGCTTTGGACGCAGCTTCGAACAAATGTCCGGCCAACATACGGCTGGTCCCGAGGGATTCCGCCGCGCCATCGAAGGGGCCCTCGCCAGCGCGGGCATCGGCCCCGACGATATTGGCCACGTCAACGCTCACGGTTCCGGGACGATTGCCGGGGACCGCTTCGAAGCGGAAGCGATCCGCCGCTGCCTGGGCGATGTTCCGGTCACCGCACCCAAGAGCTATTTCGGCTGCCTTGGCGCCGGGACGGGCGCCGTCGAGATGGCCGCCAGCGTGCTGGCGATTGCTACCGGCACGGTTCCCGCGACGCTGAATTACGAATTCCCAGACCCCGCTTGTCCCGTCAACGTTGTCCACGGCGCACCATTACGATGCGACAAACGCACCGCCTTGGTACTGAACCAATCCGAAACCGGCCAAACCGCCGCCGTCATCCTGGGGCCGCCTGACTAGCACCGCGAACCCGCAGCGTAACACGGGGAGCGCCTTGTGGAGGCACTGGCCCGTCACCAGGACCAATCCGAGACAATTCTGAATCTCTTGAAGCGTCTGTACACGGGGAAAGAACCCATCGAAGTCATGAATCGTAAGACCGGACGGTCTTCCAACGGCATTCTTTTTGACATCATCAACAGCCTGTCCAACCGCAGGCAAGTTTTGAACAATGAGATTGCCATTCCGTCCCCCGTCCCCATTCCCTTCAATCGGCGGCGGCCAAACGGCTTGCCATCAGGACCGACCCGATCCGCCGCTCGGTTGCAATCGATGGTTCTGGCGTGTCCTGGGTATCGTGCTCGTGCTCAGCGAAGCGGTGCACGTAATCGTAATCGATGTCAGCATCATACGCTGCGCTGGACTCAGCGACGCCATCGAATTTCATCGCCATCCGAGTCAGCATTGCGACCATCCGATGCAACATCGCTTTCCTCGCAGCATCATCCTGGACCTTAATGCCTTTTGTCGTCACCAATACGTCCTGGATCGCGGCACACTCCAGGGCAGAACCGCGTGCGATGTCGAGAAATCGAGCACGATCTTTGAGGCGGCGTTTTCCGTTGCCCTCGGCGATGTTTCATGGGATCGATTGTGCAGCACGAAGCCATTGATCGCGCGCGTGACGATGTAGCCCCTCAAGGGATTGTGACGCTTCGAAGGAGCGAGCAACATAATCGCTGGAGAGACGGTAAACGTCAAGTCGTTCGTGGTCGACAGTTTGTACGGTCATAAGTCTCAGTTCCGATTACGATTACGAGCACGAGCACGAGCACGAGGGGCATCGCCAGAACGTTTCGGATCAATCGGCGGCGACAGGTGGACCTGCCACACCGCCGGACACAACCGCCGCTCGATTGCATCCGATGTTCGGCTGGTTTTGTCTGGCCCGAACCTCAAAACGGTTCCTGACACGTCGTATCGTCTCGGGAAGTGGTCTGTCGAGCGGTGCTAATTCGCCGGCACGGCCCCGGCCGCCGTGAGCAGGTCTGCCAGCCAGCGCTCGGCGGCGAACGTCCAGCGGGAAAACGGGTAGCCTTCGGGCCGCAGGCCCTTGCCGTGACCGCCGGCCTGGTACACGTGGAACGCCACGGGCACGCGGGCCTCGCGGAGGGCCAGCACGTAAGGGAACGCGCCTTCGATCAGACCATCGTTGGCGGCGAACGCCACGAAGACCGGCGGCATCCGGTTGCGCTGCGGCGGGGCGAGTGTCTCGGGCAACGTGCCCTGCTGGCCCGCCAGATATGCCGGGTAGATCAACAGGGCAAAGTCAGGCCGGCACGAGGCCCGGTCGTGGGCGTCGAGGGGCTCGTAGCTGCGGTCCTGGTGGCCGTGGCAACAGGCGGCCGCCAGGTGGCCCCCGGCCGAGAAACCGACGATGCCGATCCAGTCGGGATCGACGCCGAACTCGCCCGCCCGCGACCGCACCAGGCTCAACGCCCGCTGGGCATCTTGCAGAGCCACGGGCACCGCCTCCCGCTTCGGGACGCGATACTTCAGCAGAAAGACCGTGATGCCCTGGTCGTTGAGCCAGCGGCCAATCTCGACGCCTTCGTGCTGGATGGCCAGGTGCTTGTACGCGCCGCCGGGGCACACGATGACCGCCCGACCATCGGGCTTCCCGGGCCGCATCACCGCCAGGGTCGGCCGAGTCACGTTGGTGATCCGCAGCACGCTGTCCGCGCCGGGAAGGGTCGGGGTCGTCTCCGCAACATCGGGGCCGGGCTGAAGCGGGTCGTCGGCCCGCGTACCCGCCGGCCAAAGGGGAATGAGCGGGACGTCGGGACCGAGCAGTCTCCGCAGCTCCGCGTCGCCGGGGCCGAGCCGGGCCGTAGCGAGGGCGTCGGCCGGCTCCGAAATCGCGGACGCCGCACTCTCCCAACGCGGTGCGGCCTTTGCCGCCCCGGCCGTGTCGACCAGCGGTTGCTGGGTTGCCCGGACGGCTGCTTCGCGGTCCTCGAGCCACGCCTCGCCGGCCGTCGCAGCCTGGTCATCGAGAACCTGGTGGTCCCGCAGGAAGCGAACCGCTTCGTAGCCCCAACCCGACAGCGGGTAGCGATCGAAACAGCCGCCATGGCCGCCCGACGCGAAGACGTGCAGTTCCGCCGGGACCTTGGCCCTGCGCAGGGCCGCCAGGTAATCGACGCAACCCACCGTGAACTTGTCGGGCCGGACCACCGCGATCAAGGTCGGCGGCGTTCGGGCCGGGGACATCTGCTCCTGTTCCAGGGCCGGGTCGGCCCGCAGCTCGAGGATCGGATTGGTCAAGTAGGCCGGATACATCAGCAGGCAGAAGTCGGGCCGGCACGAGACGCGGTCGTGTGCGTCGAGCGGCTCGTAGGTCCGCAGTTCGTGATGATTGCTGGCCAGGGCCGCCAGATGCCCGCCGGCCGAGAAGCCGAGGATGCCGATCCGGGCCGCGTCCAGGTTCCACTCCCGGGCTCGCGAGCGGAGCAAGCCCAGCGCCCGTTGGGCATCCATCAGCGGAAGCTGGTGCGGGGGGACCTCGGGCGAGCGGCGCGGAACGCGGTACTTGAGCAGCACGGCCGTGGCCCCCATGGCGTTCAGCCAGCGGGAGCCTTGCAGGATCGACGCGGTTTCCAGGGCTCCGTACCCGCCGCCGGGACAGAGCAGGACCGTGACACCTGTCGATCGTGTCCCCGAGGGCGGCGGGATGACAATCATCTCCGACCTTACGACCGGCCGGAAGACCAGCGTCCCTTCCGGGGTCCGCTGGAAGCCCTCGGACATCTCGGGCGAGGTCTCACCCGGGCCGATGCTCCGCGGCCAGAGCGGGACGATCGCACAGTCGTTCCGGCCCAGGGCCTCGAACAACGCCTGGTTGCCGTCGTCCTGGCCCCATAGAGAACTGGCGACGATCGAAATGCACAGGGCGAGGAACGAATGTCGTGTCATGGGGTTCTCCTGGGAGCGTTTTTTTATGATCGGTAAGGATGATCTCGGCCCGCGGTTGACCTTGCTCGACGATCCACGGACGGGCTTCCGCGGCGCCGCTGCGGCTGGTCAGGACAACCGTCAAGAGGATTGCTGCCAACGTTTGGTACATAATGCTCCCTCGTTGCCTTGGCGTCACCACGGAAACCGCGGCGTGGTTACTGCGCCCCTTCAACACACTTTCGCGACGTCGGTTTCCAGCAACCGGCCGAGCTTCTCGATCTTGCCGGCGATGTGGCCGACGCCGACGGCACAGTGGTGGGCGGGGCCGTGCATGTTCCAGGATTCGACGAATCTGCGCGCGCCGATCGAGAACCGGTAGCGGCTGTTCGTGTTGCCGATCTCCAGGATCGGGCCGGGCACCGATTCGCCTTCGGCCACCAACAGCTTGAGTCCACCACCCGTCGATTCTACCACCGACAGCAGCGTCACGGGACCGTGCTTGACGGATGCAACTTGTCCGCGACGCGCCGCAGGTAGCCCTCCAGCCGTTCCTGCAAACCGGCGAATTGCGGCCAGTAAACGTCCAAACCGATCCCGAACAACCCCACCCGCAGCGGCGGTCTACTCGTTTGGCACGAAGCCTCCATCGTTTTCCTCCAGGTTTGTCAGCCAGTGTGTCTGGCGGTATTGTGCACTGCAGGCGGCTTCCCTGCAAATGCACGTCGAGCAAAAAGGGGACGCAAGCGTCGGGCCAGGATCAGGGCGGCGTCGCGCCGGGTGACGTTTCGACCAGGAGTAGCCGATCGATGGAGAAGGCGTTTGGCTTCTTCGACCCCGGCACGTAGGCGGGGCCCTCGAGTTTCAGCGAGACGTAGGCGTCATAGTGCTTCTGATCCGGCAGGGCGGCGTTGTAGGCGGCGAACAGCCGCTGGTCGAAGACCCAGCTGTGGTGCGCGTAGAAATACATCGTCGGCGTGGCCTGCATGCGGCCCACGTAATGCCAATGATATTGCTCGTCGGCGGGAATCTCGTCGGGCGCCAGTACGCGTCGGACGAGGAATTTCGGGGGCTGCTGCGTGTCGGAGAGGCCGAACTGGGGCGGCTTTTCGTGCTCGGCGGGGCGGTCTTCCGTCCACACGTGCTCGTCAATGCGCCAGGCCTGACCCAGGGCGGCGTCCGGATCGGCCGCCCGTCCCCGCGGCACGGGCCGGCCCGCGCCGGATACCAAGGTCAACAGCGGCCCGCACAGATCCAGAACCTGCTGGCCCGCGAACCGTGGCGGCAGGGGCGGCAGATCGCGCAGGTACGCGAGCCGCGCGCGATCCGCCGCCACACGGGCATCCGAACGGCCTCCGTACTTGGCGTAAACCGCTGCGTACAACCCTTCGAGGCGATCCGCCACGGCGCCGCGCGCAAAGGGCCAGTCGCCCGGTCGGTCCAGCGCGTCCCACAGGAACAGCATCGTCTCGTCCAGCGGCAGCCGTTCCTGCCGCACGCGGGCCGTCACGTCCGGATCGCCGCCCGCCCGCGCTTCGGCCTCGGCCAGCAGCGCATGCGTCTCGAGGAAAAACGCCCGGTCGAAATACGCGCGGTTGCGCGGCGGGACCGCGGCCAGCATCCCGGGTTCCTCGGCCTGCCGCCGCTCGAGATACTCCAGCAACCGCCGCATGGGCGGCGCGGCGGGACCGTAATAGAGCGTCAGGAACTCGTCGATCAGCGGCTCGACCGCCTGCCGCGGATCCAGCAGCAGCCGGGCGCCCACGTAATACTGCAGATCGGGGAAACTGTAGAACCGGTGATCGCTGAGGGCGGCTTCGACAAAGAAGTGCTGCAGACCGTGCTCGTGGTAAAACTTCAGGGTCTCGGCCGTGCCGCGGACGTTCGCGTACGGCCAGACCACCTGCTGCCCCCAGGGACCCCAGTAATCATGAACGTCCAAACGCGGGCAGATCTTCGACCAGGCCTCCCACTCCGCGCGCGGAGCGGCATTCAGGGGGTGGAGCAGGCTCCGCAGCGTGTCCCGCTTGGGTGCCGTGTTGAATTCCGCCCCGAGTTGAGCGATCCGGACCATGACATTGTCCCGCGGCCGGATGCCGGTCGGGATGTCGCGGTAATAGGTGTAGGCGCTGGTGACCAGCACCAGGTCCGGGTAGTCCCGGGCAATGTCCTCGGCGATTTCGTTGGTGAACTCCAGGACGACCCCGGCGTACGAGCCGTAGCGATTGGCCAGCGTCTGGCAACGTTCGCAAAAACACTGCCCGGACGAACCATCGTCCGGCACGAGCGCATAGTGGCGTGGGTACGGCGCACCCGTCCCGGAATCCCGGATGGCCTGCCGGTCCTTCTGGACGTAGCGGCGCAGGGCCGTGCCGAACCGTCGCCGCACCTCGGGATGCGACATGCAGACTTGCCCGTCCCGCCCGCCCCGCTGGGTGCGGGCGAAGAAATCCGGTTGGTCGAACAGATCGGGCCAGTCGGCGACGTAACGATGATGCGTGTGCGTGGTATAGGGACTGCCGTACTTGAGGCAATAGCCGTACTGGGCCTCGATCTCCCGCCAGGCGTTGGCAAAGGAGTTCATCCTCAGTCGGACATCGAAGGGCTGCCCCCGCGCCCAGCCGATCTCGCGCCGGCAGAAGGCCGGCTGGCCGCGGAGCGACAGGTCCGCCGGCACGGACCAGACATTCCGGCGCGGCACGTGCTCGGTTCGGGCGTCGAGGAAGCGGATGCCGCCCACCCGCTCGAGCAGTTCGTAGACGCCGTACAGTGTCCCCCGGGGGCGCCCGCCGGTTACGATCACGTGTCCGTCCACGGCTCGGATGGCCCACTCCTCCTCGCCCCAGCCGGCCGGGTCGGCCCCGTGTTTGGCGGCCTGCGCCGTCGGCCCCAGAAAGATGCCGCGACCGCCGGAATACTCCGGCTCCGCCACGATCGGCAATTCGGCCCCCGTGCTGCGATTGAGAAACAGCGCCAGCTCCTCCGCAGCAAACCGTTCCGCTGCGGCCGGCTGTGCAGCCAGCACGAGGGCGTACTCGCTGTGCCCGTCGCGTGCCAGGATCAACGGCGCCGCGGAGGCCGAGGCCAGACAGTCGGCGGCGGACACGGCGGCCATCGCCAACACGGACAGGATGTGATTTGCGGAGGGCAAGTGCGGCAAGTGGCTCATGGATGCCTCGCTGCGATGGGCGGAAAGCCTCTGGTGGCTGGCAAGAAAACGATGCGGTCGCGTCGTGATCATCCGGATTATGAGATGGTGGACGAGAAACCGCCAGTGGTTCGAGAAGCGCCAGAGCACCCGATCGGAGTAGCAGCGATTCGCGCTCCGCACCTGAATTCGTCGCAATTCCCATTCCGCTAAGCTTTTACAACGCAATCCGAGGGTTCCGTTTACAGAAGAGCGATGGCCAGTTTTGAACATGTACAGATCGTCAAGCAGGGCGCAGCGGCCATCCACGGATGGCGACGGAAGAACAACCACCGGCGATTTGATCTCGGCAATGCAAGCCTGTCTGGTGCTTGTTTGCGCACGGCGAACCTTCGTGCAGCCAATCTCGGCGGGGCCAACCTGTTGTGGGCCGACCTCCGTGGCGCCGACCTGAGCTGGGCGGATCTCCGTGGTGCGGACCTGAGCTGGGCGGACCTCAGCGGCGCGGACCTGACCCAAGCGGATCTCAGCGGCACGGACTTGAGTCGGGCGAACCTCGACGGCGCGAATCTCAGCGGCGCGGTTCTTTGCGAGGCACATGTCACCGGTACAAATCTGAAAAGCGCAAATTTCACCGAAGCGGTCCTCAAAGGGCTCCGTCTCGACGACGTTGATTTTAATACCGTCGATATCAGGAAGTTGGACCTGCGCGGCGTGAACCTTGCCGGTGCGGCTCTGCGTGGCGTGGATCTCAGCGGAATCAAGCTCAGCGGGGCAAATCTCGCGGAGGCGCAACTGGCGAAGGCCAACCTGAGCAACGCGGATTTGAGCAACGCGAATCTCGCGGGTGCGGACCTGAGCGATGCGAACCTCGACGGCGCGAATCTCGACAACGCGGTTCTGAACGGGGCGGACTGGCGATGGGGCAGCTTGCATCGCTGGAAATACGGATCGACGAAAGCAAGAACGTTGTTGGCGGCCTGGCCTACCGCGCCTGGGTGAAACACGTCAACGCAGAGCAAACGGAAGCGGAACTCGCGGCCGTGCGGCGGAGTGTCCAACGGGGGAATCCGTTCGTCGCCCCGTCCTGGTCCGACGACATGGTCCGCCGCCTGGGGCTGGAAAGCACGCTTCGCCCTCCAGGCCGACCGAAAAAGAGCAAAAACGGTTGTCGCGGTAGGAATGGCCCTTGCGGGCCACCCCCCGCACAGATCCGTACGTGAGGAACTACCTCATACGGCTCC
>Ga0366819_10067_pt1 | contig 64490 bp, 50 predicted proteins | sample TotcelFGM3001N15_FD_207091 | JGI IMG/M metagenome (GOLD analysis project Ga0366819, IMG submission 207091) | Enriched cells from coal bed in the Powder River Basin, Montana, United States - Total cells FGM rep3 HSBNCT.FGM.300.1.N15 ... | reverse complement strand
CTCGCGTAACACCCCCAAAAACAGAAAAAAATTCTGTTTTTGGGGGTGCAATTGCAGAATTTTTTCTGGAAAGTACTTGTAATTGCAGAATTAATATGTACAAATACGCACTAGTATTCAAAATGTCAAAATGTACTGCCAGCGGTTGGATTCCGTGGGAGGCACAATGGACGTCCCGTGCGGCCGCCGTTTGACTCCGGTCTGTCGCTGGTAAGCGACCAATGTTTTTCCCACACCACGGCTCGGGCGGCGACACGTGCGACTTGCCCCCCCGCGCAGACATGAACTCGTATAATCGGGGAAATTATCGCTGTTTTCTGGAGAATTGCAATGGCAACGTTACAGGAATCCGCGGATTTGTCGATGAGCCCGAGGGCAGCGGGGCGGGAAAAGAAGCTGCTGGAGCGAGCGTGGGACGCCTTGTGGGCGGCCGGATTCGAAGAAGGGGCCGCGCGACGGTACTTGGCGTGGATGCTGGATTATATCGTGTTTCACGGCAAACGGCATCCTCAGGAAATGGGCGTACCCGAAGTGCGAGCATTCTTGGCGGACGGCCGTTTTTCCGGCCCGGCGGCGGCAAAACGCGTGGAAGCGGCGGCGGCGATACGGTTTCTGTACGAGGTCGTTTTGAAGCGGCATTGGCCGCGTGGCGCGCTAGAAGACTCCGCGGAAACGGACGCGACGCGCCCGCAACAAAGGCAAGAGCCCGTCTATCTCAACGGCCGTCAGCCCGGCGTCAAATTGCGCGATCGCGTGCGAAACGCGTTGCGGGTTGGGCAATATGCGCTGGAAACCGAGAAGACGTACCTTGCCTGGATCGAGAAATACATCTTGTTTCACGGACAGCGGCCTCCAGAGGAAATGGGCGCCTTGGAGGTCGAGCAATTCCTGACGCACCTGGCCGTGAATCAGAAGGTTGCCAAAGACACGCAACGGCAGGCGCTGAATGCGCTGGTCTTTCTTTATCGCACGGTTTTGGGGCAGAAGTTGGGGAAGATCATGGCGGTCCGCGGTCGACACGGGAAACGGCTGCCGGTCGTCTTGACACGGAAGGAGGTGCCGGGCGTTCTGCAACGGATTGAGGGGGCCAACGGAGTTCATCGGCTGATGGCGGAGGTCATGTATGGGTCGGGCCTACGGATCAAGGAGTGCTGTCGTCAGCGCGTCAAGGACGTAGACCTGGAACGGCTGCAGATCGCGGTGCGCAATGGCAAGGGCGATCAGGACCGGGCGACTGTCTTACCACGCCGACTCGTGGACCGGTTGCGAGCCCAGGTCGATCGCGTCCGCCGACTGCACGAGGATGACCTGGCGCGCGGACTGGGCCGAGTCTGGCTGCCGACGGCATTGCGGCGGAAGTACCCCAATGCGGAGCGGGAACTGGGGTGGCAGTATCTTTTTCCGGCGAATCGCTTGAGCATCGATCCGCGGGAGCCGCAGGACCGGATTCGGCGGCGCCATCACATCCATGTGGATTCGGTACAGAAGGCGATTCGAGCGGCTGCGAAGAAGTCGGGCTTGACGAAGCGGGTGACGCCGCACGTCTTCAGACACAGTTTTGCGACCCATTTGTTGGAGAACGGAGATAACATCCGGACAGTGCAGGAGTTGTTGGGGCACAAGGACATTCAGACGACGATGATCTACTTGCACGTTATGGAAGGTGACACGACGAACGTGCGCAGTCCTCTGGATTTGTTGGACGACGAAATTGCCTCAACTCTTGAGCCCTGAATCCGTTATGCAGATTTCGACGTGACACCGCTTGGGATTGTACCCGTCCTCGAACAGCGTCTGATACGAACGAAAAACCAGGTCTGACCCCGGCGCTGTTTTCTCCAGCAGACTCAGGGAGGCCAACAGATTGAGTTTAATGAGAACGAAAATAGAACCGTCAATCGCGCCAGGCAATCACGAGTTCCTTCTTCCAAGAACAGTTTCATCCAGAATCGTAATCTGCTGGCTTCCCTGAATCTGCTGGAAATCCGAAGCATGAACACCAAGCACAAAGCATTGGTCCCAATCATCGGTTTCGGCGGCCTGCGTGGCAGCTAGGGGCGTTCGAAAGCTGCGTCGAAGGCGCGGTGGGTTTTGGGGAATTGCAGGGCTCGGACGAAATCGCAGGCTTCTTTGGCGCCGTGTTCCCGGTCCATGCCGCTGTCCTCCCACTCGATGGACACCGGCCGTTGGTAGCCGATATCGTTCAGCGCGCGGAGGACTTCTTCGAAATTCACGCTGCCACGGCCCAGGGAGCGGAAATCCCAGCCTCGCCGCGAGTCGCCAAAGTTCAGGTGGCTGGCCAGGATGCCGCGGCTGGCGCCCGGTCGGACGATGGCGTCCTTCAGATGAACGTGATAGATCCGGTCCGGGAACGCCCGAAGAAACTCGACGGGATTCACGCCCTGCCAGATCAGGTGGCTGGGGTCAAAGTTGAACCCGAACTCAGGACGACGGCCCAGTGCCTCCAACGCCCGCTCCGCAGTGTAAAGGTCAAAGGCGATCTCCGTCGGATGCACTTCCAACGCAAATTGGACGCCGCACTGGCCGAAGACGTCCAGGATCGGATTCCAACGCTCGGCCAACAACCGGTAGCCCTCCTCGATCATCGACGGCGGCACCGGCGGGAACGAGTACATCAGGTGCCAGATGCTGGATCCGGTGAAGCCGGTGACGACCCGGGCGCCCAGTTCCCGGACGGCCCGGGCGGTGTTCTTCATCTCCTCGATGGCTCGCCGATTCACACCGGCCGGATCTCCGTCGCCCCAGACGTAAGGCGGCAGGATGGCCTGGTGCCGCGAATCGATCCGGTCCAAGACGGCCTGGCCCACAAGATGAGCGCTGACGGCGAACACTTCCAGACCATGCTGTCGCAGCAAGGCCCGTTTTCGTTCACAGTAGTCCGGCTCGGCCAGCGCCTTGTCCACCTCGAAATGATCGCCCCAAGCGGCCAGCTCGAGCCCTTCGAAGCCGAACTCACGCGCTTTGACAGCCAGTTCCGCCAGCGGCAAGTCCGCCCACTGGCCCGTCACCAAGGTGATCAAGCGTTTCATCGTTTTCTCCTTGCCCGTTCCAGATGCGTTACGTCGCCGCCCGATAGACGGCCAGGATATTCTCCGGTGGTACATCGGGTTGAAACAAGTGGGCCGGGCCCAGAATATAACCGCCCCGCGCAAACACGTCACAGTAACGGCGCACCTGGGCCTCGACCTGGGCCGGTGGGGCATTCGGCAGCAGATCCTGCATGTCGATGCCGCCATGGAAACACAACCGGTTGCCAAACTGCCGGTGCAGATGCTCCGGCGACATCTCCGGGCAAGTCGGCTGGATCGGGTCCAGCACGTCCACGCCGCACGCAATCAGCTCCGGAATGAACGGCCAGATCGTGCCGCAGCTATGAAACAGGACTCTTCCGCCCAACTGATGGATCAAGCCGGTCATCTCCGTCAGGTAGGGCGCGACAAACTCGCGGAACATGGCCATCGAGATCAGCGGGCCGCGCTGGGTGCCCAGATCGCTGATGACCAGGTACAGATCGATCCGGCCCCGGGTGATCTCGGCAGCTCGCGTGTAGTCTTCGCGGTAGAAATTCGTGAACTGGCGGCATAAAAAGTGGACCCACTCGGGCCGCTCGGCCATATCGATCAACATTTCTTCCCAGCCGCGGACCAAGGCCGGACGCTGCCAGATGTCGGCGAAGCCGTACAGCAGTGCATAGTCGTCGTAGCGCGCACACTGGGCGGTCAACTGCGAACGGTCCAGGCAATCGGGCGTCGGCCACGGAAAGCGCTCGAGTTCCGCGAAATGGCGAGCGTCGGCGAGCGCCCCTTTGGCGTCCTCGCGCATGGGCCCCCAAGGGGTTTCGTGAAGCAGGTACCGTTCGCCCCAGAGGTTCTGGTACAAGCCGTCCCCCAACGCGCGCGGCGGCGGCTCGGACGTCTCCAGATGCCGGATGTCCACACCCAGAGCATCCAGCAGCCGATCCTTGTTCCGGTGTCCGACGTGGGCGAACAAGCGGTTCATCGTCGCGGGTTCCGCCCAGAAGTCGCGCGGGGTCCGGTCCGGCACTTCATGCCGCAACGCCGCCAGCACCCGCTGGCGCGGACTGGCAGCCGACGGCCGAGCAGTGGAGGTTCGACAGCCCAGCCGGCGAAACGCCTCGCCGCACGCGCGATAGTTCCGGTCGGACATGCCCATCACGTGGTACTGCTCGACGTACCCGAGGAAACCACCGGCCGGCGTGCTCAGAAGCTGGTGCAGCCGCTCGGCTTCGGCGTAAATCTGGTCCGGGGTTCCGGTGATCGACACGGTCTGGTAGCTGATCGGCATCAGGAAACACTGGCGCCCGCGCAGGCGGCGGCCGATCTCGGTGATGTCATTCACGTTGGGTTGCGCGATATTCAGCACGTCGGCGCCGATCTCGTGGTAATCCTCCATGATCGGCAGGAATTCACCGCAGCAGTGATACCAGGTATCCAGGCCCAATTGATGCGCCAGAGCGAACTGGCGGGCGTAACGCGGTTTGAAGAGTTGGCGCCACAGCGCCGGGGAAATCATCATCCCGGATTGCGTGCCCCAGTCGTCGGCAAAGTGGATTCCATGGAATCCGTGCCGGGCCGCCATCCGCATCAGATCGCACTCGAAATCGAGGATCGCATCCATCAGCGTGGCAAAACCAGCAGGCTCCAAGAGAAAATCCTGCATGGCGTTTTCGAACCCGCGCAGGAACGTGTAGACCGTAAAGCCGCTCAAGTCGAAACTGGCCAGCCGGTAACGGTTGCCGCACGCCGCAAAAAAGGCCGGCACCCCGGACATCCGTTCGTCCTCGCGCAGCGCCGGCACCCGGATCTCGTCGGCACACGGCAGATGCCGGTACACCGGATCGACCGGATGTCCCATCGTCCCGTCACCCGATTTGACCAGCCGATACTCCCACTCGTTCACCGACCAGTCCCAGGCGTTGACTGTCCCGTCGCCCGGCATGCCAAGTGCAAGATGATAGAGCAGCACGTCGCCCTGAGTCTGGTCACAGTTCCAAAACACAATCGGCACACGATCCGGACCACGAAACTCGATCGCGCGTCGGACACGTTCCAGGGATGTCATGCTCACAAGAGAATCTCCAGCTGTGCGCTGCATGACATCGATCGGTTCCTGGCCTACAACAAGCCGGGCTACGCGTGGGCTTGAGCGGCGCGAATATCATCAGTCGTCCAGCACGCGCATCCGCACGCTCCCGCCGTGGATGCAGGACAAGCGGTCGATTTCCTGTGTCGCCGCGGCGGCGTCGCCTTCGGCTGCAGCGTGCGTCATGATTACTAGGGGAACGGTATCCGTCGCTCCGTCCGGCGCCGATCCGTGCTGGATGACCGACGCAATCGAAATATGGTGGGTGCCCAGCACGCCGGCGATTTGGGCCAGCACGCCGGGCCGGTCCTCGACGGCGAACCGCAGGTAGTAGCGGGAAGGCAGTTTTGAGAAGTCACGCATCGAGTACCGCGACTGGCGATTGGACCACAGTTCCAGGGTCTCGAAGGTCAGTTTCGTCCGGCCGACGGCGGTGTCGATCATGTCGGCCACGACCGCCGAAGCGGTCGGCATTTGGCCGGCGCCCAAGCCGTGATAGAACAACTGACCGACCGCATCGCCCACGACGCTGATGGCATTGTACGCTTCCCGCACCTCGGCCAACGGACGCCCCACACGCACGAGCGTCGGCGAGACGTGCAACTCCAGTCCCTCCTCGGCCAGTTTCGCCACCGCCAGCAGCTTGATGCGGTACCCCAGTTCTCGGGCATACCGCAGATCCGCCGGGTCCAACTTGTCGATGCCCACCCGCGGAATCTGGCTCCAGTGGACCCGGACGCCGAAGGCCAAATGGGCCAGGATCGCCAGCTTCTGCGCCGCGTCGGTGCCGTCCACGTCCAACGTCGGGTCGAGTTCCGCGAACCCACGCTGCTGGGCCTGTTTCACGGCGCTGCTGTACGCCGTGCCATGCTCTTCCATCTGCGACACGATGAAGTTGCTGGTCCCGTTCAGGATGCCGCGGAGCGACGTGATTTGATTGGCCGACAGGCACTGGCTGATATTGGCGATGATCGGAATGCCGCCAGCCACGGCCGCCTCGAACGCGATCGAGCGGCCCAGTTCGCGGGCTCGATCGAATAGCTCCGGGCCGTGTTCGGCCAGCAGAGCCTTGTTCGACGTAACCACATTCTTGCCGCTTTCCAGCAGCTTGAGCATGATCGTCCGCGCCGGCTCGATCCCACCGACGACATGTGCGACGACTTCGATCTCAGGATTCGCGGTGATCCTCGTCAGGTCGTCGGTCAGCAGCCCCGGCGGCAGTTCCACGTCGCGCGGCCGGCTCACATCGACGTCCACGACGGCCTCCAGCCACAACGTCCGCCCCGCATGCCGAGCCGTCCGGTCGCCATGATCCAGCAATAATCGGGCCACGCCCGTTCCCACCGTGCCAAAACCGACAATCGCGACCTTTGTTTTTTGCATAGCTTGTATCAACTGTCTGCTGGAGGTCCGTTTTCCCGTATTCGACGTGCAGTTCTCGATTCTAATTATCTTGTCGTCCCTTGCGAAGCGGTCGCTGTCGGTGTAAAAGACCTCGAATGCAAGTTTACTTGGATTTCCTCCGGCACATTCTGGATACCGGGGTCGACAAGCGGGACCGAACGGGCACGGGGACGCGGAGCGTTTTCGGCTATCAGATGCGTTTCGACTTGGCCGCCGGTTTTCCGTTGATGACGACCAAGCGGTTGCACGTCAAGTCGATCATTCACGAGTTGTTGTGGTTTTTGCAGGGCGACACCAACGTGCGATATCTGCAAGATCGCGGCGTTTCCATCTGGGATGAATGGGCGGACGAGAGCGGCGAGTTAGGTCCGATCTACGGGCGTCAATGGCGCAGTTGGACGGCGACCGACGGGAGCGCGATCGACCAGATCCAAAACGTCGTGGACGTCATTCGCACCGACCCCGATTCGCGGCGGCTGATCGTCAACGCGTGGAACGTCGGCGATTTGCCCCGCATGGCCTTGCCGCCTTGTCACGTCCTGTTTCAGTTCTACGTCTCGCAAGGCCGCCTGTCCTGCCAGTTGTACCAGCGGAGTGCAGACGTGTTCCTGGGCGTGCCGTTCAATATCGCTTCGTATTCGCTGCTGACGCTGATGGTTGCTCAAGTGACCGGTTTGCAGCCCGGCGAGTTCATCCACACCTTTGGCGACGCCCATCTGTACGCGAACCATCAGCAGCAGGCTCGGACCCAGTTGCAGCGTCAGCCGCGTTCGCTGCCCATCCTGCACTTGAACCCCGACGTCCGGTCGCTGTTCGATTTTCGTTACGAGGATTTCCGGTTGGAAAACTACGACCCGCACCCGCGGATCGCCGCGCCGGTAGCGGTCTGAAAAGAACGAGTCCCATGCCCAATTCCCTGATCGTCGCCATGTCGGAGAACCGCGTCATCGGCCGCGCAGGCCGGTTGCCATGGCGTTTAAGTGCCGATTTGCGGCATTTCCAACAGCTGACGATGGGCCACACGATCATCATGGGCCGCAAGACGTTCGAGTCGATCGGCAGACCGTTGCCAGGGCGAAAGTCGATCGTGATCACCCGCCAGCGCGATTACCAACCGCCGGGAGTGCGCGTGGCGACGTCGCTGGACGACGCCGAGCGTTTGGCCGCCGGGGACAGCGAAGTGTTTTTCATCGGCGGCGGCGAGGTATACCGCCAGGTGCTGCCGCGAATCGAACGGGTTTACTTGACGCTGGTTCACGCCACGGTCACCGGGGACACGTGTTTTCCGGAATTTCCGCCGGACCGGTGGCGATTGGCTGGGCGGACGGATCAGGCGGCCGACGACAAGAACGATTTTCCGTTTAGTTTCCTTGTTTATGAGCGAGTTGAAGACCATGCCCGATGATACCCAACGAGAATTACTGGAATTGACGGAACGCTTGCTGACGAGCATCGTGGCCGGCGACTGGAAAACGTACCAGTCGCTGTGCGATGCGAATTTGACGGCATTCGAACCGGAGGCCCGCGGCCAATTGGTCGAGGGGCTCGCCTTTCACCGCTACTATTTCGAATTGAGCGAGGCGACGTCAGCCGGCGACAAGCCGGCGAGCGAAAGGCCAGCGAGCAACAAGCCGGCCAACCATGTGACGCTCTGTTCACCGCACGTCCGGTTGCTGGGCGCGGACGCCGCGGTCCTCAGCTACGTGCGGTTGGTTCAGTATGTCGACGCAGCCGGCGCAACCCAGACCTCGAAGTGTGAAGAGACGCGGGTGTGGCAGCGTGTGAGCGGCCGTTGGCAGCACGTGCATTTCCACCGCTCGACGAACGTGTAAGGGGAGATTGGGTCAGGTGCTGTCCCGAAAATTTCGGACCTCGCCGGCATACCCCCCCGCCTCGACTAGGCACGGCGAGAGAGATTTCGCGCGGACCGCCACCACCCATATGATGTATTTGCACGGGTTCGCGAACATTGTCTGAAGCCCTGTGGCGTCACGAAAAAAGCCTCTTCAAGTAGTCGATCGCCGAGCGGATCCGCAGCTCTGCCTCGCGAGGCTGTTCGCACTCGACGGTCAGATAACCTCGGTACTGGTGCTCTTCCAACATGCCCAATAGCGCGGGGAAATCTGCGGAGCCCTCGCCCAGCGGCATCTCCACGCCGCGTCCTTGTGAGAGGTCGCGAACCGCATCGCGCGCGCGGGCGTACAACACGTGGGGCGCCAGCGACGCGAGCGCTTCGCGGGGCGAGTGACCGTGGACGATCAGTGTGCCGGGGTCGAAATCGACGCCGAGCGACGCGGCGGGCAGCGCTTGGATCAATCGCATCAGATCCTCGCCGCGTTCGGCGCCCGTTCGCGCGCACAGCGTGGCACCGACGCGCTGGCCGTGACGGCCCAACTCCGTCAGTGTGTCGATCAGCATCGGCCAATCGGGCGCTTGTTCCGATTCCGGGATGCGCCCCACGAAGTTCGACACCACCGCGGCGCCCAATTTGTAGGCGACCGTCATCGCCTGCTTTGTCGCTTCGATGCGGCGATCGAGTCCGTCGGAAACCTCGTAGCCGTACCGCGTGGCAAAGCGGACGGCGCTGACTCGCAAGCGGCGATCTTCCAGCAACTTGCGAATCTCTCGAATCCCGCTCTGCGTCAATTCCAGCGGGTTGATGTCTTTCGGGGCGTCGATTTCGACGGCCTCGGCGCCCAGCGCCGCAGCGCGCTCCAGCGCGCGGCCGAACGGCAAGCCGAAGCTGGCCAGCCGAATTCCGATTTTCAATTGCATCATGGGGTTTTCCTTCCGTAAGAACGCCTTTACAGTAAACGACGTGCCGGACAAGCTCCAAACGGGCATTCACGAGGACTGCACGATGATTCCGCTCCAAACCGTCTGCGAATACTTCGACCATTTTGCACCATCTCGGCTGGCTGAGGAATGGGACAACGTGGGCCTGTTGGTCGGAGATCCGAACCATCGCGTGCAACGCGTGATGACTTGCCTGACGGTTACGCCCGCCAGTGCCGACGAGGCCGTCGCCGCGGGGGCCGACTTGATCGTCACGCATCATCCGCTGCCGTTTCGCCCGCTGAAACGCCTGACGACGGACAGTACTCCGGGGCGACTGGTGCTGCAACTCGTCCGCGCCGGCATCGCCGTGTACAGTCCTCATACCGCATTCGATTCGGCCGCCATGGGGATCAACCAGCAATTAGCCGAAGGACTCGGCTTGATCAATATCGTTCCGCTGGTGGTCAAAGACGAGCTTCCAGCGCTGGGCGCCGGGCGTTACGGCGATTTGCCGCAAGGGATGTCCCTGCCGGAATTGGCCGCACGGCTCAAGGCATTTCTCAAACTCTCGGGCCTCCACGTTGTGGGCGTTCCGGAACAGGCGCGCCGCCGCGTCGCCGTAGCCTGTGGAGCGGCCGGCGAGTTCCTGGAGCCCGCTCGCCGGGCGGACTGCGATACCTTGGTCACCGGCGAAACCACCTTCCACACGTGCCTGGAAGCGGAAGCACGAGGCATCGCCTTGCTGCTGCCCGGACATTTCGCCAGCGAACGCTTCGCGGTCGAGATGCTGGCCGTCACGCTCGCCGCTCAATTTCCCGGATTGACCGTCTGGGCCAGCCGCCAAGAACGCGATCCGTTGCGGTGGAGTTAGGCCGGATTGCAGGCTCGCAGAAACTGGCAGAAACCGGGAGCATGCAAATGTCCGACAGGCATTGCCATTCGTCTGCCCCTTTTTCCCGCCGGCTCTTTCCCGCGGCTCAACCTTTCGCGGACGTTTTCTTCACGGGGCTCTTGTACCCTTTGTTCCGCCGTTCCAAGTACGACTTGAACTCCCAACGGTCTTTCCATTGCGGCAGATACGGTGCGTAGGCCGGAGTGTCATACCAGAATCTCGGTTCCGGGTCGGGCGGCGAAACCCTGCCCTCCGGATAATCTCGGCCCGCATAGCTCGCGTCGACGGATTGGTTCCAGGCGAGCAGCTCGCGTCTCATCCGCGCGAACCGGTCCGGCTGGTCGCCGCCGATGTCGCGGGTTTCCCCCGGATCGGTGTCCAGATCGTAGAGCTGAAACTCGCCTTTGCGCAGATCCTCGGTAAGCAGTTTGTACCGGTTATCGATCAGTGCGGCTCGCATGCCAAAGCGAAACGGAATGGGCTTGCTGCGGTCGGATGCCGCGCTGCGGAACAGCCGTTTGAGACTGATCCCGTCGAGCGGTTCAATAAACACGTCGCGCGGCAGGCCGACGACGTCGGCGACGGTTGGGAATAGATCCATCGTACAGGCGGGGTAATCCGTCACACTCGGCGAAATGCCCGCGGGCCATTCGATGATCCCGGGAACCCGCAGTCCACCTTCGTACACCGTGCCCTTGTGGCCGCGCAATCCGCCCACGGTTGCGGGCGTGATGCCGGGCAAACCGCCGTTATCGCTGCAGAAGACCAGCAACGTGTCGTCGGCCAGTCCCAGGCGTCGCAGCGCCTGCCGGAGTGTGCCGATGCTGCGGTCCATCGCCACCAGCTCGCCGTAATGATGGGCGGAGTTGTCGTCGAGTTGACCGAAGCTCGCCCGGTCGTCAGGCAGCGACTTGAAGGGACTGTGCGGCGTGCCGTACCAGATGACGGCAAACATCGGCCGTCCGTCCGCTTGGTGTTTTTCAAGGAATTGGACGGCTTCGGCAACGGCGATTTCCGACGAGTCGCCTTGGAAGGGCTCGATCTCGCCGGCGCGGCTCATCAGCGGATCCACGTCGTAAAAGTTCGTCACCGAAACCCATTCGTCAAAACCGAATCGGCCGGGGTGATAGTCGTCGCCGGCGAGGATCGGCGCACCGGGGCCGCGCAGACCGTTGAGGTGCCATTTGCCGAAGTGGCCGGTGACGTAACCCGCCTGCTTCAGCGCCTGGGCGATGGTCTTTTCCTGCCGCCGCAAGGCATAGCCGTGCTGCAATACGCCGCTGCGATCGTTCGCCCGTCCGGTCAGCACGCTGGCTCGCGTGGGCGAGCACACGGGCGCCCCGGCATAGAACCGGTCGAAGCGCAGCCCGTTGGCCCCCATCGCATCCAGGTGCGGCGTTCGCAACACGGAATGGCCGCGATAGCCTGTCTGGCCCCATCCCATGTCGTCGGCCATGACGAAGACGATGTGGGGCTTTGCGGCCGCCTGGATTGACTCGCAGGAACCCGCCGCGAGCGGCAGGACAAGCATCAATGCGTGGTTCACGGTTATTTCCTTTCCCCGGCAAATTGCTCCAGCGACGCTTCGAGGCTGAAACGGATGAACATCATCATATCGCTGTCTCGCCCTCGGGCCCGCTCGAGGGCCTGCTGCATTTCCGCTCGTAAGGAAAACGCTCGCTCGCCGAGCAACTCCAGCGCCCGGGCGGCATGGAGTGCGGCTTCGGGCTCGTCGCCCGCGAGCGCGGCGGCCAGCACCGCCAGGCTTTCCTCCAGGCTTTCCCCGGTCTCGCCTTGGCGGGCCAGAGCCGACGCCGCTTCGATGCGCACTACCGCGGACGAATCCGCCAGCCGCTGGCGCAGCGTGATCCGAGCTGGCTCAGGAAGCGAGCCCGCGGCGCTGCAGCCGACGGCCGCCCAATAACGGAGACCATCGTCCGCGTCGGCCAGCAGTCTCACTCGCTGTTCCCAGCCCTCGTCGCGGCCGACGAGATCGGCCGCCTCGAGCATCCGCTCCAACGGATACCGTTTTGCGTCGCGGGCCAAATCCAACGGCGTCCCGTTCGCGCCGATCCGGTCCCACACCTGCGCTTCGGCGAGCAAGCCGGCGTCGCGGGATTCGATCTGCCATTTCCACAATTCCCCGCGCATCGTTGCCAATCTCGCGCGATGCCGGGGCGACGCGGCCAAATTGTCCAGCTGGTGCGGATCGGCGGCCGTATCGTATAATTCCTCCAACGCGCGGCGCGGAGCTGCATAGGTGAGTTGATCGGCGTTCAGTCGGCCGGCGGCGGCAAGCCGCCTCAGCTCCTGACGGAACGTCGAGCCGTCGGAGAAGCGTTCCGGCGGCATCCACGACAGGTGCGGCATAAAGTTGCGGATGTACAGCCAGCGGTCGTCCCGCACCGAGCGAGACAGGTCGAACACTTCGTCCACCCGATCGCGGGCGCCGTAGACGAAGCGGCGCGGCTGATCCGCGGCGGCGCCGAGAAAAACGCTGCCCTGCATGTGCGCAGGAATCGTCACGCCGCACAGGCTGAGTACCGTGGGCGCGAAATCCACAAAGCTCACCAGACGGTCGCTCGTGCCGCCCGGCACAGCGGGCGCCAGGTGCCGCCATTTTTCCGGAAACCGGATGATCAGCGGCACGTGCATTCCCGAGTCGTGCAGGACCCGCTTTCCCCGCGGCATGCCCATGCCGTGGTCGCCATAGAAGAATACGATCGTGTCCTCGGCCAGACCGTCGGCGTCCAACTGGCGGAGCAGTTCGGCCGCTTCCTGGTCCATGCGGGTAATGCAGTCGTGATAACGCGCCCACGCGCGCCGCGCCTCGGCGGTATCGGGATAGTAGGGCGGCAGATTGGCCCTCGCCGAATCGTGCCGCTGGTCCGGCGACAATTTCGATCCGATCTCCCGCTCGAATTGTTTGTGCGGCCAGACGCCGGTGCGCGACTGGTGCGTGGTCATGAAGTTGAAGACCGCCAAGAACGGCTGGCCCGGCCGCCGCTTGCGCCAATGGGCGGCGGCCGAACTCTGGTCCCAAGCGTCGGCGATGAAGGCCTGTTCGTTCCGGAGGTTGTAGTCCGTCTTGACGTTGTTCGAACAGTAATAGCCCGACTCGCGCAGCAAGGCGCTGAAGCCGCGGACCTCCGGGGGCACGGGAAACTGGGAACGCAATCGCTGGGTGCCCAACGAAGTCGCGTACATGCCGGTGATCAGACAGCAGCGCGCCGGGGAACAGACCGGCGCCGTGGCGAACGCCCGCGTGTAACGCACGCCCGCTTGGGCCAGGGCGTCCAAACCGGGCGTACGGGCGTAGGCGTCGCCGTAACATCCCAGATGTGGACTCAGATCCTCGGCCGTGAGCCACAAGATGTTGGGGCGAGCGCCGTCGTTCTGTTTCGCGGCCTCGGCGACGTCCGACGCTGGCATCGGCTCGTGGGAAGACGGCGCCAACGAAAACAGAAGCAACAGGTGCACGGCAGGGCTCATTTTCGGTCCTTTCTGCACAGACCATCAATCTCGTGAGAATCAAGTCAGCCTCGAGACGGATCCCATTGGAGTGCTTCCGATGATCTACTTCAAGGGCCATCATGCGAATACCGGCCATGTGTAGATTCGCGGCGGGATGCCCTGCTTGCTTCCACGCCCCCCTCGGACTTCCGTCCCTGCCGCATCATGAGGCGAAGTGACGTCACAAGCGCCGGTCGAGTTGATCCCGCAACTGCAATCGAGCCCGGTGCAACCGGCTCCGCACTGTCCCGACGCTGATGTGCAGCAAATCGGCAATCGAATCATAGTCAAATCCCTCCACGCCGCGCAGCACCAGGATCGTCCGATGCTCCGCCGTCAGCGCGTCGAGGGCCTGCCGGATCTGGGCTGCCGTCTCCGTCTGCATCAGCGTTTCGCCGGGCGCGGGGTCCGTGGCCAGTGCCGCGGCCGGATCCGTGTCGTTCAGCCGTTGACATCGCTCCACGGCGATCCGCGATTGGCGGCGGCGAGTTTGTGTGTGGGCCAGATTCATGGCAATTCGGAACAGCCACGTATAAAATGCAGCCCGGCCTTCAAAGGTCGCCAGCTTGACGTAGGCTTGGACGAAGGCGTCTTGGACCAGGTCTTCGGCGTCGGCATGGCAGCCGACGACATGGCGGATACTCCGGAACAGACGATCTTGATGCCGGCGCACCAGGTGCCCAAAGGCCTCCGAATCGCCGTGCAGAGCGATGGCGACAAGTTCCCGGTCGGGGGCGGTGTCGAGGCGGTGATTTCCGGCGATGGCGGCGGTCATGATTGTGCTCCTGGATCAGGCGAGGCAAAAAAAGCGATATCCGGCCCTCTCGCGTTAGGGTTCGGCCGCGGGCAGCGGAGAAGTCGCCCGCGGCTGGCTGTGCGGCGAGCGAAACGTGACGCAAGGGATGCTGCGTTTGTCGCACCCGGTGCCGACGTATAGCACCGCGTGCGCCAAGTTTCGCGCGGCGAGGTTTTTTTCTCGGAGCCGCAAAGAAAGCCATAGCGCGGGCCGTTCGCCTCGCGAGGCAATGCTGCCGGGCGACGGCGATCGAGCGGTTTCGCCGGGGCAACAAGCCACGGTGGGGCAGAATGCCCCGACCGATCAGCCCGCTCCACGCCTTCGCCCACGGGCGGTCGCTTGGTAAATCCAGCTCGCAACAAGGAAGGGAACAAGATATGCTACGGACGGTCCCAATCGGGGCTGGCACAGGCAGCTGTTGGAGCATCGTCGGACGCCAATCCTGGGTCATCGCCGTGCTGGAGAATTAGGATGAAACTCGCCGCGAAACTGATGTTGGTGTTCTTTCCTGCAGTGATTCTGCTGACAGGAATTTCCAGCTATTTCGCTGTTCAGCGTGAGCTGGAGCTGTTCGAGATGCATCACGCCTCGACGGCAGATAGTCTGGCGCGTAAACTCCAGGAACAACTGACGGCCGCCTGGCAGCAGCGCGGCAGAGAAGGTTTGGCCGACGTGCTGCGGCAGGAGGCAAACGGTCTTCCGGTCCAGATCCGCTGGGTCTGGTTCGAGATCGAGATTCCAGCCGCCGATCGGCCCCACGCGCCCCTGGAGCATATCTCCGCAGTCAAACGCGGCGAGATGATTTCGATCACCACCACCGACGCAAGCGGTCAACGGCGGTTGCACACGTATCAACCGATTGACGTGGGTGCCGGCCGGCATGGCGGCTTGGAGCTTACCGGTGCGGTGATCCCGCCGGAGGCACGCAGCCGCGAAGCCGTCGTCGTGGCGCTGCTGCCGATCGGGGCGATGGCCGTGCTGGGGGTGCTGCTGACCTGGGGCGCGGGCATGCGTTGGGTGGTCCGTCCGCTGCAGCAGCTGGTCGACAAGACACGGCGGATCGGCACGGGCGATCTGTCCGGGCCGCTGCGGCTGAAAGGCCGCGACGAACTGAACCAGTTGGCCGAGGCGATGAATGAGATGTGCGCCCAGCTCGCCCAGCAGCGCGAGCGGATTCGTGCGGAAACCGAGCAGCGTCTGTTGGCCGTCGAGCAACTCCGCCACACCGACCGCCTGCAAACGATCGGCCGTCTGGCGGCGGGCATGGCCCACGAACTGGGCACGCCCCTGAACGTCATCTCGGGGCGGGCCGGGTTGATTGCCAGCGGGAGGCTTGGTCCGGGCGAGGTGGACGAAAGTGCCCTGGCCATCAAGAGCGAAGCGGATCGGATTGCCGGTCTCATCCGGCAACTGCTGGACTTTGCCCGCCGCCCCACGCCGCAGCGCTCCGACGCCGACTTGCGAGACGTGGTCCGCCAGACCGTGCTGCTCCTGGAGCCCTTGGCCGCCAAATGCCGGATCCAGCTTCAGGTTGACGCCGGCGATGCGGCCGTTTGGGCCGAGGTCGACGCCCGCCAGATCCAGCAAGTGCTGACGAACATCGTCATGAACGCCGTCCAGGCGACGCCGGATGGCGGACAGGTCGGGCTGCGTCTGCAAGACGCCCAGGCCCGACCGCCGGGTGCGGGAGATCAGCCGGTCCGCGAATTCGCCGTCGTCGCCGTCACGGACCGTGGCGGGGGGATCGGTGCGGACGACCTGCCGCACATTTTCGAACCTTTCTTTACCACCAAGCCGGCCGGCCACGGCACAGGACTCGGCCTGTCGATCGCCGAGGGCATGGTGCACGAGCACGGGGGCTGGATTGAGGTCCGCAGTGTGATGGGCGAGGGAAGCTGTTTCACGGTCTATCTTCCAAAGGGTCAAGGAACATGCCAGGCAGAATCCTGATTGTCGACGATGAGCGCAGCATGTGCGAGCTGATCCGGACGGACCTCCGTCTGCGCGGCTTTACGCCCTGCTACTGTACGTCCGCCGACGAGGCGTGGCAGACGCTGCAAGGCGCCGAATTCGACGTGCTGCTCACGGACGTGCGGATGCCGGGCACGAGCGGTCTGCAACTGTGCCAGCAAGTCGCTACGAATCGGCCGGACCTGCCCGTCATCGTGATGACCGCTTTTGGCAGCCTGGAAACGGCGGTGGGCGCCATTCGTGTCGGGGCGTACGACTTCGTCACCAAGCCCATCGAACTGGATCTGCTCGCCCTGATCGTCGATCGCGCGGTCCGGCACCGCCAGCTGCAGGAGCAGATTCAGCTGCTGCGGCGGGCCGTTCAGCAACGCGGCGGGTCCGCCGAAATGATCGGCGACAGCCCGGCCATGCAACGCTTGTACGATCAACTCGCGCGGCTTGCCGATTCCGAGACCTCGGTGCTGATTACCGGCGAGAGTGGCACCGGCAAAGAGCTGGTCGCCCGGGCGATCCTGGCGCAGAGCCGGCGGAGTTCGGGGTCCTTTGTGGCCGTAAATTGTGCGGCCTTACCGGAGATGCTGCTGGAGAGCGAGTTGTTTGGCCACACGCGGGGGGCATTTACGGATGCCCGCGCGGATCGTCAGGGACTGCTGCTGCAGGCCCATGGCGGGACGTTGTTGCTGGACGAGATCGGGGAGATGCCGCTGGCGATGCAGGCCAAACTGCTGCGAGCCTTGGAGGAACGCAAGGTCCGCCCGGTCGGCGGCGATCGGGACGTGCCGTTTGACGTGCGGCTGTTGTCGGCCACGAATCGGGATCTGGAGGTGGCCGTCGAAGAGCAGCGTTTTCGCGAGGATCTGTATTTCCGGATCAACGTGATCCAGGTCGATGTGCCTCCCCTGCGAGTTCGGGAAACCGACGTGTTGCTATTGGCTCAGCGCTTCCTCCAGCAGTTTGCCCTCCGCTCGGGCAAGAACGTGACTGGTTTGGCCGACACCGTCGCCCCGCGACTGCTGGCTTACTCGTGGCCGGGCAACGTGCGCGAATTGCGAAACATCATCGAACGGGCCGTGGCCTTGACACGCTATGACAAAATCGTCGTGGAAGATCTACCGGAAAAGATCCGTGATTTCCGAGCCTCCCAGGTGGTGATTGGCAGCGACGATCCCACCGAATTGATCTCTCTGGAAGAGGTTGAGCGACGTTACATCCTGCACGTCTTGAATGCGGCTGCGGGCAACAAGACCACCGCGGCCCGGATTCTGGGCTTGGATCGTAAGACGTTATATCGCAAACTGAAGCACTACGGGGTCGAGGAAACGGACCCGATCGGCAGTTAGAACTTCAGGATTTTTGGGATTGGGAGACTCTCGATGCGATCTCTTCTGATGACAGCGGTCGTGTTCGCAACCGGGGCACCAGCGGTCGCAGAGGTGCTCGAAGTCCGTAGCGGGGCTACGATCCTGGGACTGGACGGCGCGACCGGCGCGCCCGTGCGGCTGGCGGACATAAAAGACGGCTTGGAGTTGGCTGGCGGGGACCGAGAGCTGTTTCGACTGGTCGTGATCCCCCCGGGCGCCGATCCGCAGCGGCCCGCGGAACTGTCTTCGCGCGATGCGCGAGCGGTGAAGCGACTCGAGGGCGACGGGCTGCAGTTGCGATTCGAGGGGCTCGGGAATCGGGATCTAACTGCCGTCTGTCGCGTGGACGGCGGGACGGACGGGCTTGTGCGGTTTCGCCTCACGTTAGAGGGCGAATCCGGCCTAATCGTGGAACGTGTGGACTATCCGCTGCTGCCCCTGGCTGCGCCGCTGGAGGCCGACGGCGAGGGCGATGGGTTGGTTCTCGGCACGACGAAAGGCGGAGTGCTCCAGCGCCCGCATCAGTGGCAGCCGGGCCGAACTGCGGCGGGAACGCAGCCCGGCAACCTGGCGGCTCAATTCGGGTGCTACTACGGACCGAAAGGCGGCGTGGTGACGTACTATATCACGAGTTCGTGCCGCTGTTTCAGAGCAACCCGCGGGCCGAGAGCCGCGAGCTGACGGCCCACTCGATCGTCACGGGCCAGATGCCGCACCTGGTGCCGCACTGGCCGGTGGAACCGCACGCGTTTCCGATGCACGGCGGATTCGAAGAGTGGATCGGCGACGTGCCGGCCGGATGGGAGCACGTGCGGGGCTGGAGGGAGCAAAAGTACCCCGGCCGGCCCCGACGCGACGACAGCATCCGGCATTCGGGCTCCAGCAGTCTGCGAAAAGTACCGCCTGTCCGCTTGGTGCCGCACCGAGCGGCTGGGAAAACCGGCGGCTATCAACATTGCCGCCCTGACGCGGGAACTCAAGCGTCTCGGCTCGTGGAGGCTGCCGTTTCCTGAACCGGGCGCTTGGCACGAGGTCTCGACCGACGTGGTCGTGCCGGATGAGGGAGCCGAGGTGTTGCGGGTGATGATCCACATCGACGGGCCGTGCCGCGTGTGGGTCGACGATTTCCGAGTGGCGGAGGTGGACGCCCAGGGCACGGCTCGGTCGATCGTACGTGATGGTCTGCCGTCGCAGCATGACTTGTACGAGCAATGGATCGCCCTGTATCACAACACCGGTCGTCCCTATCTGCAGTTCGGCGAGGCGATCCCGCCGCCCGTCGTGGAACCGGCTGGAGCCATCCAGGTCGGCGCCTTCCGCGCCGCCGACGGCAGCGAAGCCGTGATCGCCGTGAACGCCACTGATACCGCGCGCCAGGCAACGCTGCGGTGGGGCAGCGGATCGCATCGCATCGAGCTGATGCCTTCCGCGGTGCAGTTGATCAAGGCAGGATCCTTATGGAAGAAGCGGATACGACCGCCGTCATGAACAGCATACTTCTCATTGGTCTGCCATGTTCTGGATCAATCGCGGTACGTAGCTGTTGTAACGTCCGTCGGGTGAAGGACCGTTCGGTTTCATCTCACCAATCATGTCGTGCAACGTCGCGGCTTTCGCGCCGAGTGCCTCGATGGCAGCTAGTGCGGACATCGCGACCAGCACGCCGTTCTCTTGCGGTGGAGCAAGCGAACCGAGCCTCTCGACAGCCCGCTCTCGAATCGACGAACCGCCGTGTTCGGCCAGCGCTTGGGCGGCCACAATCCGCACCGCTGACGACTCATCCTGCAATGCCGGCTGCAATGCGGCGAGGTTCCCCGCAACCGCATTTTCGCCCCGTATCAGCAGACCCAGCGCCGCCCAGTAACGCACGGCGCTGTCGGAATCCTTCAGCAATTGGAGAAGTTGGGGAACCGCGTCGGCCTCGTAATTCGAAGCCAGCCCGGCTGCATCGACGATCTTCTCCAGTGGATACTTCGCGGGATCATGCGCCAGTTCATAGGGCGTGCTGCCGGCAGACCGGCTATGGAGTTCGATCTCCGGCAGGAAACAAACATCCCGCACGCGCTCCAGGTGTTCGCGTTGTGCCGCACGGAGTTCCTTCAAGATGCACTGATGTTCCGGGGAGTCCGCCAGGTTATGCACTTCGTCCGGATCATTTTCCAGGTCATACAGTTCCTCGACGGCCTTCGGCACGCGCCAGAAGATCGACTGCGCGTCGTTGGTGCGGCCTTCGGTGAACCACTGGTGCCAGATGCGGGTCGTCGGTGTCTGGAACTGATAGGCCACGCGCTGCGCCTGAGAGACATGCGGAAAGTAGTTTCTCAGGTAGACATAACGTCCGTCCGTAATGCTGCGGACCAGATCCATCCGTTCGTCCATCCGTCCTCGCTCGCCGTACAGGTACTTCGGCGGCTCGCTTTGATGCGGCCCGGCGAAAGCATGGCCCTGCATCCACTCGGGCGGCTTGATGCCCGCGATGCTCAATACGGTCGGGGCGAGATCGACGAACGACACCAGCCGGTCCGATTGACCGCCGGGCTTGTATTCCTGCGGCGCAAGATGCTCCCACTTGGGCGGAAAGTAGACAACCATCGGCACGTGCAGCCCCGAGTCGGACGGCCAGCGTTTGCCGCGCGGCATGCCGCTGCCGTGGTCGCCGTAGTAGAAAACGATCGTGTCGCCGGCCAGTCCGGCCGCTTCGAGTTCCTCCAGATGCCGGCCGGCATCGGCATCCGCTTCGCTGACCTTGTCATAGTATTGTGCCCAATCCTCCCGCACCTCCGGCGTGTCGGGGTGATAGCCGGGAACGCGCACGTCTGCTGGTCGAGTGATCTGCTTGTGGGGACGAGTGCGAATCTGGCTCTCGTGGCTCTTGGTGGAATTGAAGATCGCGAAAAACGGCTGGCCCTCACCCCGGTTCTTCCAGGTGGCTTTGCCGGACGATTCGTCCCAGACCCTGCCCGGCTCGCGGACGTTGTAGTCTGTCTTGCTGTTGTTCGTACAGTGGTAGCCTGCCTCGCGAAGATACTGCGGGTACAGCTTCATGCCGTCGGGCAGCGACACCATCGACCGCATGTGCAGACCACCGCTGCTGGACGGATACAGTCCGGAGATAATCGCCGTACGAGCCGGAGCACAGACGGGCGCGGTTGACCAGGCTCGTTTGAACAGCATTCCCTTGGCGGCCAGGGCGTCCACATTGGGTGTGCGGGCCACCTTGTCGCCATAACAGCCCATTTCCGGCCCGTGATCCTCGCTGGTGAGCCAAAGGACGTTCGGCCGTTCGGCGGCCAAGTTACGGCCGCACAGGAGCATGAAGAGCACAAGCGGCGCAATCGGGATTCGCATCATGTCCAAACTCGCAATCGGGGGAGGATTTGTTGTTCGCGTCGAGTGCAGCCTTTAGCCGCTGCCTTGAATTGTTGTTCGTCTTGGTCACGATTGCTGTGAGTTTATGAGAGGGACGAGCGAGATGCAACGCCGGCCTATCAAATCGACCGTTGCCGGATGCGGTTCGCCTTAGGGTCCGCCGTAATAGACAGAGTGCGGCCTGGCCGCAGAAACAGGCCGCTGGGCGTCAGCAACTTCGTCACCTTCTCCCCGACGCGCCGGGCCAACTGCAACCGCTTGCAGAAGGCTTGCAATCTCGGCGGTCGAAGTGCACAATTCCCACAGTTGATCCGTCAAGTGTTACGGCAACTTCCCCGTCGTGCTCCTTCCGGTGAGAGACCCATGAAATCCACTGATCCACTTGTCGTGAGGCAACTGCTTTGCGCCGTGGCGACCGTACTCGTCGCGTCGGCCCCATCGGCCGACGCCCGATGGCCGCAGGTCGGCGTCCGCGCCGATCGGGTGGTCGACGAGTCGCTCGCGACCTACTTCGTCAGCCCCGACGGCGACGACGCGCGGGACGGCCGTTCGCGTGCCGCGGCGTTTCGCACCATGCAGAAAGCGGCCGACGTGGTCGAGCCGGGCGAGACGGTGCTTGTGCTGCGCGGCGTCTACGCCGATGGTTTCCACTACAAGGGCGTGGGACGGCCGGACGCCTACGTCACCTTTCGCGCCGAGCCCGGCGTGGAAATCCGCGGCTCCGACGTCCGCAAGGATTGGCAGCGCGCCGCCGATGGCGAGGACGTCTACTTTATCGAGCGCCCGCGGCTGCACGGCAATTGGCAGCGGCCGGATGCGCCGTTGTTCAATCGCACCGAGCAGGTGTTCGTCAACGGGCGCCTGCTGCCGATGGTGCCCGAACGCGCCATGCTCAAGGCGACCGGCACCTTTTACGTCGACGACGACCAGAAGAAGCTCTACGTCCGCCTGGCCGACGGGCAGGATCCGAACGGAGAACGGACCGAGGTGGCGATGCGCACGTGGGCGATCGCGATCGGCGGGCCGCCGAACAACAACCTGCTCAGCCAGCCGCAGTTCGACAAGCTGCGCGAGGAGTGCCGCACCTCGCACGTCCGGATCGACGGGTTCCAGATCCGCCACCTGGCGAACTTCTCGCGCAACGCGGCGATCCAGATCCGCGGGCTGTGCAGCTACATTCTCGTCGAGAACTGCGACGTGCAATGGGTGAACTACGGCGGCATCAACGTCGCCGACGGCGAGCACGTCATCCTGCGCAACAACGTTGCCAGCAACTGCGGTGTCCAGGGCATGGGAAGCGGCGGAACCTCGCACCTGCTGTTCGAGAACAATCTGTTGGACGACAACAACTACAAGGGCGTGTCGCCCTGGTCCGAGGGCGGGGCGATCAAGACGGGGTTCTGGGGCACGCACATCGTCATCCGCGGCAACGTGGCGCGCAACAACCACAATCACGGGCTGTGGATCGACTACGGCGGGCCCCCCTGCGTCATCGAGAACAACTTCGTCTTCAACGCCGTCGCCGGCGCGATCCTCAACGAAGTGACGCCCAATCCCGAGCAATCGCAGTTCCCCGACGGCACGCTCTGCGGCGAGAAGGAGCCCAAGGCCGACGCGGTCCGCCGTTTCCAGCAGCGCGGCACGATCATCCGCAGTAACGTCCTGGTGGGCACCCGCGCGCCCGGCGGCGGCGGGATCAACATCTCCAGTTCGAGCGACGGGCGAATCTACAACAACATCGTGGCGGCCAACGTGGGCGGCGGCCTGAACTACGGCGGCTCCTTTGATCGTCCGCATACCGCCGGCCAAGTCCGCAACCGCTGCTGGGCCAACCTCGTCTTCGACAATGCCCACCACGCCACCGTGCTGCGGCAGGAAGACGATCCGCATGAGCGGACGTTCGGCAACGTGATGGAGGGCAATTTGTTCGTTGCCGCCCGCAGCGAACCCCCGCTGCGAATCGGTGGCAAGGGCGCCGCGGCCGGCGAATTCGAGGCATACAACACGGGCGCCGCAAACGAGTACGAGAGCGGCCCGGTCTTTCGCGACCCCGAGCACTTCGACTTCACGCTCACGCGGCCCGAGTTGGCCGCCGGGGTGGGCTTCCAACCTGACCAACTCCGGCTCGATTGGAGCGAGTTCTACGTGCGCGCCTCCGACGCGCAAAGCAAGAGCGTGCCCAAGGGGCTCGAATTCGTGCCGATCGATCTGGCCTCGTCGTTCAACCGCGGCCTGACCGACGACGTGGCCGGCGACGGCCGGGGCGGCTGGACCGACCAGGGGCCCCGCGACCTGCGGCATCTTCCGGTCGGCCGGCAGCGATTCGACGGCGTGCCGTACGACCTGGGGACACGGCAGCGGGGGGCTGTCCTCCTGAAGAATCGGCACGTCAAGCCTGGCCCGTTTCCCGACACGGTCGCCGTGCCGGTCGACGAAGCGCTGGCCGAGGTGTACTTGCTGTATGCGGCAGTCGGCCCGGGCGAGGCTCCCGCGACGGCGGCGCCGGGTTCCGGCACGTCCGCCGAGATCGTCCGTGTCGTCGTAAGCTACGCCGACGGCAGCCAGGTCGAGGTTCCGCTGCTGGTGGGCCGCCACGTGCTCGAATGGTCGTTCGATCCGCCCTGGCAAACGTCGGCCGCACTGAACGACAACAACGCCTACCTGGCATGGGAGGGCCCGGGCGGTCACGGCGAGTCGGTTCGTCTCTATTACCTGCGATGGGTCAACGAGCAGCCCGCCAACCGCATCCGTTCGATCGGGCTGTCCAACGCGTCGTCCACCGCCGACGAGGCGTTCCTGCTGCTCGGCATGACCGGGGCACGCATCCGGCCCGAACTGGCCGCCGGCCAGCGGGCGCGTGTCTTCCATCTCTCCTGGGATGGCGAGGTGGACGCGGTCGACCACAACGGCGACGAGATTGCCGCCTCGGGTTTCAACCGGGCCGCCTTTGACGCCGGCTCGTTTGTCGACGGCGTCCGCGGCAAGGCGTTCAGGCCCTCGAAGGGGTTGACGTATCCGCTTCCAGCCACGTGGCCCGGCGCCGAACAGGGTACGATCCGCCTCTGGCTCAACGCCGACGACATCTTCACGCCCGAGCGAATCGAACGAATCCGCAGGGCCGACTACCTGTCGGTGATGTGGCCCTTGCAAACCGAAGGCGCGCCGAACCGTCCGTCGCCGTGCAGCGTGCGCTTCCACATCGATGTCGAGAAGCGCACGCTGAAGCTCGATACGCAGATCTACGGCGTGGGGCTCAGCGCCGACGTGACCAGCGTGGTCGAACCCGGCCGATGGTTCAACGTCGTGCTGCAATGGGGGCCGGAGTCCGGCAATCGCACCGAGTTCGTCCTGCTGGTCGATGGCAAGCCCGTGGCGACGAAAGTGGACAGCCGGCGTCCCGATTCGCCGGGCATTCTGCTCCGCATGGGCGTGCCGGGCAACGGCGGCCAGCCGTGGGTTGGTGCGATGGATGAGTTGGAAGCGTGGAACGGCCGGCTCGAAGCCGAGGCCCTCGCCCAGCCGCACCCGGCCGGTAAGCGCGCGAAAGAGTAGGGTGTCGACTCTTAAGTCGCAGAGCGAAGCCTCGTGATGCCGGAAGACTCGTTGGACATACCGACAAACCGTGTAATAATGGTCGTCGTCCTATACCGGAAACGACTTGAACCGACCCTGATAGGCTTGATTTCAGGACCGACCCGACCCGCCGCTCAGCTGCATTCGATTCGGCGGCGGGTTGTGATTCAGGCAGGGTCGCCGGCGGCGAGTGGGTCCACGACGACGAGCCCCGGCACTCCCGCGAAGTCCTTGACATTGCGAGTCAGTAACTCCCGCCCGAACACCAGTGCCGTTCCCGCTACGAGGGCATCACCCAGCGACATCTCCACAGGCGCGACCAGTCGTCGTTCGTGCGCGTCAGGATGTCGGGCGCGCGGTCGGGAGGCAGCCAAAGCTGGGCGGCGATCCGTTCGAAAACGTCCTGGTAGCCGCTGCCCGCGCCATCGACGGCCAGCAATTGTTGCGAGTGGTGGCGTTCGCTGATGACGAGAGCTCCTCGCCACCTTGCACCAAGTCATCGGCGACACGACGCTCCCTCAGACCTGATCGGATCAAATCCGCGGTCAGTCCATCTTCAGCCCTTCGGACTGCATTTTCCGGAAGGCGTCGAGGCCGTCACCGGGTTGTGCATCGTCCTGCCCTTCCTTTGCCTCGCCTTCCTTCTTCTTGATCACGTCGTCCAAGCCGATCTGAAGCTTCTTGAATGTCGCGTCCGACACCAGGTAGTACCAGTCGGCGAAACGCGTATTCTCTTTCGCGACCTTCTCTTGAGCCGCCTTGATCTTGTCGTTTCGCTCGTCGATCTTCCGCTGGTTCTCCTTGTTGATGCGCTCCCGATCCTTCTCGATCTGCGCCTCTTCAGCTTCTGTGTCGGTCTTCGGCGCAGGCTCGATCTTTGCGCTGGCGGCGTCTTCTGGCTTCGTCTCCGTTTCGGGCTTGGCCTCGGGTTCGGGCTTGGCCTCCGACTCGTCACTGGCCGATGGCTTGGCCGTCTCGCTCGAAGTCTCGGCTGGCTTCGGCTCTGCTTTCTCTTCCGGTTGTGCTTCAACCTTGGCATCCGGTTTCGCTTCAACCTTGGCATCCGGCTTCGCTTCCGCCTTGGCTTCGGGCTTCGCTTCCGCCTTGGCTTCCGGTTTCGCTTCCGGCTTGGCTTCAGCCTTAGCATCCGCTTTCGCTTCCACCTTGGCTTCCGGTTGGGCGTCTTGGCCTGCCTTGGGTTTGGTGCCGGTCGCCAGTTCCGGCAACGGTTGCAAGTCGGGCTGCGGGAACTTGGACATGTCGACTCGGGTCGTCACGAATAGATAGCGATTCCGCCCCTCGGCTTCGCTCGCTTCGTTGTCTTGTTCTGACTCTCCGAATCGCAAGACATACTCGACTCCGTCCTTGGTTCCGACGCTGACTTCGCCGTTGGCGCTGAGCAATTCGACCTCGCCTCCGGCGGTGGGTACCATGTAGAAGCCGTGTTTGGCCAAGTCGAGAACACCTTCGTCGTCTTTGGCGAATCCTTCGCCGGCTTTGAGATCCGCTCCCAAGCCCTTCGGCTTGCGGCGGACGTCGGCGATCGCGAGTTCGTCCACGGCGGTCTTGATATCGTTCAGTTTGTCCTTGTTCAGCTCTTCCTGCTCGGTCAATTCGGCGATCGTTTCCGCGCCTTGGCTGAACTTTTTCAGTTCCCGAAGTTTCCACTCCGAGTCCTTGAAGTCGGCCGCCAGTTCGAACTTTTTGTCGATCAGCACGCGGTTCGGCGGCTGCAGCGACACGCTGTAGTTCTTGAGGGCGACGTTTTCCACGTCCCAGCTCTTCAGTTCCTTGAACAGGTCCTTTTCGATCCAATCCTGGAACTTCGTGGACAGCTTGTCGGGGTCGATCTTGACCGTATAGACGACATCCTGGCCGGGCACGCGGACGAAGCGTTGCTCGTCAGCACCTTTGACCCGCTTGTTGCTGATGATCAGACTCGCCAGGCTTTGTCCTTTGGCGTCATCAAAGCGAACCAGCAAACCGACTCCCTCGTCACCCACCTTCAGCTTGTCCTTGTCCGGCTCGATGACGCCGAACAGGCGGTGGTCGCCCGATACTTCCGAGGCGATGCCGAGGATCTGCAGGTCGACCAGCAGCAGGGCGGCGTCGCGGACGCGTGTCTCGGCGTCGGCCGGGTAGCCGCCGTGCGACGGCAAGGTCCAAGCGCCGGAGGCTTTGTCCCGGGCCACGCGAAACTCGTCGAGCGCTCCCACGGTCTCGTCGTACCTGACGATCTCCATTCGGTCCGCTTTGGCCGGATCGTCGAATTTTTCGAACAGGATCTTGCCTTCTTGTTCGCCGACCTTGAACTCGTCGATCCGCGGCCGCGACAGAAACGCGACCAGCGCGACCAGGAGAGCAACGCCCACGTAAACTACCGTCTTGATACCTTCAGTCATGTTTCTCATTCCTCTCACACCGATGCCAAGTCACAACGCGAATCGCTTAACGCATCCGCGATTTGGCCACACCTTCGCGTTCCCGCAGGCGGCGCCGGACAAACACGATCAAGCCCACCAGCAGCGGCGGGATGGGCGGCAGCGCCACCGCCAAGAATTTGTACCAGTTCTTGATCCCCACAATTTCCAAATCGACTCGGCGGCGAATCTCCTCGATCTTCTCGTCCCGCTGACGCTGCAACTGTTCGCGTCGAACGTCCAGCCGGCGTTTGAGTCGTTCTTGGACTTCGGCCAGCTTCTGCGCACGGCTCTGGATGTCCGAGAACCGGATGCCGCGCTGCCCCGCTTCGCGCTGTTTGCTCTGCAATTCTTCCAATTCCTTTTGGAACTTGTCGATTTCTTTTTGATTCTCTTTTTCAATATCGCGCACCGCCTTGTCAAACTCCTCTTGATAGGTGATCCGCTCGCGAAACTCGGTCTGCCGAGCTTCTTGTGCCCCCACCTCCACGATCCGCAACGTGCTGTGCTTGGGCTTTCGCTTGCGAATGTCGATGTATGCGTCGTCGCCCGACAGAACATCCACAATGTTCAACAGGAAGTTGACGTTCTCGAATTGCCAGCCGATCTCTTCGTCCTCGCCGGGACGAGCACGAATCCGGAGGAACGCGGGCATCATCAGATCGATGTCGGCGACGTAGACCACGTCCAGGCCGCGTTGCTGCGTTGCTTGGGCCTCGGGGTGGTGCGTTTCGGGCTGGAGCGGGCCAGGGCCGTCCGCGGCATGACCCGTGTCCGGCGCGGTAAGTTTGGGATCTTCCTGAGTCCGCTGTGCGGCTTCAAAGGCGTCTTCCATCTCGGTCTCGGCGCCGGCATTCTCGGGCTCGGCCCCCGCATCGGACATGGGCTTGTTGCTGGGCAACTCGCCGGTGATCCGAGCGGCGATGGTCTGCGGTCCCGTGCGATCGCCTTGGGATTTCCTCATATCGGCGGGATTCTGTTGCGCTTCCATAAACGCTTGAAAGCTCAACGTACCGGCCATGTCGCCGGTCGACACCAGCTTGGTAAACTTCAGGTCGCTGCTCCGATCCGGCTTGATCCCACCGGGCACGGGAAGGAAGATTTCCGTCAAGCCGGCGGTGATCGGCGATTGGTCGTTGATCGAATCCTCGCCGCCGGGCGCTTCGCGCCGGCAAAACACCCACGAGTCGGGGATGCCTTGAACCTGCAGCTTCCAATACGGGTTAAAGTCTTGCCAGACGATGTCGGGGGCGAACAGGCCCATCATACTGGTCTCGCCAGGAACATCCAGGCCCAGCAGGTTCCACATTTTTCGCATGTCGCCCTTGGGTTGTGGGCCACCGCCGCCGCCAAACATGCCCCCGCCGCCGGGAGGCATTTTCGGGTCGCCCGTGGCCGGCGCGGCCATGAAAATTGGCCGCGGATCTTCGAACACCGCCGTCGGCTGGCCGTCCTTGATGGCCTCCAGCACGTTGTCGAACTCTTCCGGACTGAGCGACGAAGGCTGAACGACCAGCATCACGTCATACGTGTCGCGTTCGATCGGAATCGTCGGATCGATCTCCTTGACGTCGTATTGCTTTTCCAATTCGCGGACGATCTCCTGTTTGGGGATGTCCTGCGGCCGTCCGCCGGCGAACGTGAAACCGCCGAACAGCCGGGCATCGGTCCGCACGATGCCCAGCGTCTTGCGTTCTTTCTTGGCCACCGTGCAAATCGACCGAATCAACTCGTATTCCACCGGGATGCCGTAATCAAAAAACGGCACGACGACTTTCTCGAGTCCGCTGGTAAAGGCGGCGGCCAGGAAGATCTGCTCGTCCTTGATCGTTCCGCGCGTCCGCGTGCGCACCCCTTCGGGCCTGATTCCATAGCGTTTCTCGGCTAGCGAAGCCAACTCGATGGCGTCTTCGCTGCCTTCGTCCATGACGTGCATCCGCACGTTGACGTTGCCCTCGGCGGTCGCTCGGAACTCCTTCAGCATGGACATCAAATCGGCCTTGGTCTTGGCGTAGAGTTCTGGGACTTGACCGCTGATAAACGCCTCGACCTGAATCGTATGCGCCGGGTTCAATTCGCGGAGCAGACGCCGCGTGTCCGGGGATAATGAACTGACTTTGCCCACCGTCAAGTCGCGTCGTGCGTTACTCAGCAGATCGCTGTTGGCAAAGACGTAGTTCACGCCCAGCACGATGGCGATCAGAGACACCGTCCGCAATAAATAGTGCCCCAGCAACGAAGTCCCGTCGCGGCCGCCGGACCAGTGCCTGGCCCCGATTAACACCATGCTTAAGTACAGCCCGACGACGGCTACAAGCGTAAAGTACGCGATCGACGACAGACTCACGACGCCCCGTCCGAAATCATCGAATTGGGCGCCGATGCTCCAGCCGGACACCAACCGGGCCAGGCCGGTGTTGCGGATGATCACGTCCGCCTTGATGGCAAATACCAGCGGCGCATTCAACATGGCTCCGAGGATGAATCCGACCGTCAGGTTGCTGGTCAGAAACGAGGCGATCATGCCCACAGCCAACATGGCCATGCCGGCGAACCAGTAACCCAGGTAGGTCGCGAAAAACAAACCTGTATCTAGATCTCCCAGCGTCAGCGAAGCCAGCACGATGAAATTGCAGAACTGCGAAAACAGCAGCGAAGCAGTGAAGATCGAAGCGGCCGCGACGTACTTGCCGACCACAATGTCAAAGTCCGCCGCGGGCAGCGTGAGGAGCAACTCGTCGGTCCCCTGCCGCCGTTCGTCCGACCAGATTCCCATCGTAATCGCGGGAATGAAAATCAACATAATGTACGGCAGGAATTTGTTTAACTGGCCTAAATTCGCCAAGTTTGCATTGAAAAATTCATGCGGCCAAAACGCGGCAAACGAGGTCAGCAACACGAACAGGCACAGGAACACGTAGCCCGTGGGATTGCTAAAATAGCCGATGAAGTTCCGCTTCAGCACGGCCCACGTGGCCCTCTTCATCAGGCATAACGGCGCGATAACGATCGCCAGGACCAGCAGGAAGACCGCATCGAGCAGTAGGAGGGTACTGAGGGAGTTCAGAAACATAACTACTTCTCTCTACCGAGTAAAAAATCCAAAGGGAAGACCGAGCCACGAAGCGGGCGAGGCGTGATTGGTGGCGTTAGACGGGTACCGCATCCGCCGCAGTCAACCGCTTAAACGCCCCGTCCAATCCGCCCCGATCACTGATCAAATTCGCGACTGGGCCGTCGTAGACCAAACGGCCTTCGTTGATCAAAATCACACGGCTGGCCATTGCCTCGACCTCCTGCAAAATGTGCGTGGACAGCAGGATCGTCTTCTTCTCGTCGTCGCGCAGCCGTTCCATCGTCCGGCGCACTTCCCGAATCTGGTTCGGATCGAGACCCGCCGTCGGCTCGTCCAGGATCAACACGTCGGGCTCGTGCAGCAGCGACTGGGCCATGCCGAGCCGCTGGCGATAGCCTTTCGACAGCTTCGAGATCGGCTTGTGAAAGACGCTGTCCAACATGCACAATTCGACGACCGCTTCGATCCGATTCCGCCGCCGCTCGCGAGACATGCCGCGTGCATCGGCGAAAAATTCCAACAGGCTGTGCGGCGTCATGTCGGGGTACAAAGGCCCATTTTCGGGCAGATACCCCAACCGTTCCGATCCCGCCAAGCGGTCGACGGACATATTGTGACCGGCGATCTTCGCCACCCCTTCCGAAGGGGCAACGTAGCCGGTCAACAGCTTCATCGTCGTACTCTTGCCAGCACCGTTGGGGCCCAAAAAGGCGACCAACTCGCCTTCATGCACCTGAAAGGACACGTCGCGGCATGCCGCAAAGGGGCCGTAGAATTTGGAGAGGCCAATGGCCTCGATCATCGGCTGGCTGTCCACTTTATCAATCATGGTATGGCCAAGTCACAATCGGGGGGAAAAATTGGTAGGGGTATCCGGCCAAAATGGCAGGCCGATCAAACATCCTGTTACGAAACCAACCCGCATTTGGTTCAATGTGACAGGGGTTTGCTCGTGGAATTGCGTCGTGCAGCAAGATTCGGGCCGAATGCAGCTATACACGCACTCTCCAAAAGCAAGGCGATGAAGATAGCTTAACCAGGCGAGAACTTCAACCGGGGCTGGGGCGGAGCACCGGGAGGGACGGAGGGACAAACCATGTGTGGACGCTTTACTTTGAGAACCCCAGCGACATTGTTGGCCGAACTATTTGGCGGCGAGCCTCCAGCCGAACTGCCGCTACGCTACAATATTGCCCCCACCCAGGGCGTTGCCATCGTTCGAATCGACCCGAAAACGGGTACGCGACATTGGCAGATGGCCCGCTGGGGCTTGATCCCCGCCTGGGCGAAAGACCCGTCGATCGGCAATCGGATGATCAATGCCCGCGCGGAATCCGTCGGGGACAAACCGGCTTATCGCACAGCTTTCCGCCGCCGCCGTTGCCTGGTGCCCGCCGACGGCTATTTTGAATGGCAGAAGACGGGGCGGGCCAAACAGCCCTATTATATTCAATTGAGCGACGGCAGCCCTTTCGCGATGGCCGGGCTATGGGACGCCTGGATCGCCCCGGACAGCGGTAGCCCCCTGGAATCGTGCACCGTAATCACGACGGATGCAAACCATCTGACCAGGTCCATTCACGATCGAATGCCCGTCATTCTGCCGCCCGACGTTTACGACCGGTGGCTCGATCCGCAGCTGCAAGCGGTAGATACGCTGTGCGATTTGCTCCGCCCGTTTGACGGCCTGTCCATGCGAGCGGTCCCGGTGAGCACGCACGTGAACAATCCGCGGAATGACGATCCGGGATGCATCGCCGTGCAAAACGGATCGTGAACAGCTTCAATCGTCCGCAGCGGCGGAGATGAGGCTTTGCAGGTACCGCTCGGTATAGTCGGCGACCTCTTGATTGCCGGGTTGGTAACAAAACAGATTCTCGTCCAATTCCTCACGCTGGCGGATTTCGAGGATCTCCAGAACTGTCATCGGCGATATGCCGCGCGAGTCGCCGGGCGAACGAGCGCCGTCCCCCAACGCTCGCCGATACTCGATCCGATACGGCAGGAGGTCGCTCTGCCCCAAGATAATGCGGATTTCGGTTGGCAGCTGGGCTGCTAGTCGAGCCAGATCGACGGGCCTGCCTGCCAAGATCTTATCTTTCTGATCCGGCAACAGGATCGCCAGCTTGTCCGGTTTCCAGCCGCCGACGAGCACCCACAAGGCAGCGTTTTCCGACCGCATCGCTTGCGGAGCAGAAAATTGAAAATTCTCGGCCAAGGCGGCGAGCAACTGGGGTAAACCGCCCACGGCCAGCGAGTGAACACCCGCGCCGACCCAGCTCGGCGAGCCTCGTCGGCCAAGGGCTTCGCGCATTCGTTCCACGTCCGCACGTCCCAGCAAGACGCCGCCGGGCAAGTCTCGTCGAATCCACAAGAACCGTCCGTCACATACCTGCTGCAGCGATGACTGGTGTTCGCCCACGCGCAGCTTCAACTCCAGCCGCAACAACAGCCCGCGGGGCGACTGGGATTGGAAGTACGTCCCGGAACCGGCCAGCTCTTGGTCGAACCAGTAGGTTGTCTGCCGGAGTTTCGCTTCCAAGGACGGAATGTTCGTCAGCTGGGCCACCGACTGCACGATCAACGATTGTCCATCCAATGCGTTTTCCGCCAAGGACGGGGCGGCTTGAAGGATCATGCAAGCTCCGCCGACCGCTAGCGGTACCAGCGAGGCGGCGCGCGTAAATTTATGCCGACCAAGTCGACTCGTCGCGATTGTACGGGTTTTTCCAAAGAAACCTCTTATGCGGAGCCGAACATTTATCCACATAGACATTTTCCGCCGTAGGCCATCTTGATGATCGCCGCCAAAGACACCAGGAAGGCGCCGATTGTAAGGCTGCGCGCGGGTTGGGGTCTACATCAATCGGGAAGGACCCAAGGGGGGTCGCGACCCGGCTGGAGCCGCTGGAAATCGCAACGGACTGCGTGCCTGGTCCTGAGGGGGAACACGATGAGAATTCGACTTGCCATGTGGGTCTCGTGTTGGGTCGCCATGTTGACAGCCGCCGGCTGTGTGACGCCCATCGAACACAATCTTCCTCCGGCGGAGCGCCTGATGCATCCAGGCCCCGGCGTGGACGGTCCCGGCCCCGGAGTGATGATGCCTCCGCCGTCGCCGATGGCGACCGGTATGTGCATGATGCCTCCGATGGCTCGGCAGAACGTGCAAATTTTGTTTGCTCGTCCCGAGGGCATGCAGGTGCGCTGGGACGTCACCACCGAAGGGGGGTTCGATTCCACGCCCTTGGTCGTGCCGGGCCGGCAGAACTTTCCGCAAGCCGCCATCTATCGCCTGAAGCTGACCAACATCGTCGGCCGGGAAGGCGTCGAACTGTATCCCACCGTGGAGATCGGTCCGACGACGCCGCGCACCGAGGCCTATCTGGCTCACAACGCGATCCCGATTCAATTCACCGAAGAAGACTTCGACCAGGTGCTGACCGGCAATTTTGTCACCAAGGTGATCTACCTGCCGGATCCGGAATTCCAGGAACTGGCACTGGCCGGCGTGGAAACACTCGTCAGCACGCGACTGGATCCGGGGATCGATCCGATCACCGAGGCGGACCGCCGCGGAGCGATCCTGGCCGTCGTCCGCCTGGGGAACAAGGATGTGGAACTGCCGGGGGCCAACGGAGCGGCCAATCCGTCGATCCCCGTCCTGCACCCCGACGGCTCGATCATGCCGATCTCCCACACGGTCTCCGGGCCCCCCTACGGAATGCCAATTCCCGGGATGCCGGCGCCGGCCGGGATGGGGGGCTATCCCGTCCCGATGGGTCCCACCGGCTTGGTGCCGCAGCACGTGGCAGGGATCACGGCGCCTGAATGGGGCATGCCGTACTCGGGCACGCCGATCGGGTTGGTCGGACCGCCGCATATTCCGCTGGGAGGTCCGGCGGGCCTGCGGCAGCACACGATGCGGAACCACACTCAGGTTCACATCCCGGAACCGAACAAACACCTGACCGTCAACGTTCGTCAGGTGCCCGGTTACACGTATCCGGCGGCGCCGAACCGGGTCCACATTACCGAACAGTCGATCTATCCTTCGCTGCCGTTCGATCAGCCGCGCATCATGCGGCACGAGTTGCTGCCCAGCGCCGAAGCGTGTGCACCGTAGACATGCGACAGGAACTCTCTGATCCGAAGGGCGGAATGCACCTGCCTGGCGACAGGCAGGTGCCGCCGGCGCGGACTCAAGTCCACACGACCACGCAAGACGAGATTGGCATGTCGTATCAGGGCTCAACATCAAGGATCGCCGGAGGCTTGACCGCTCGCCACGTGCTGGCTTGGCGCGGAGCCCTGTGCTTGCTGCTGTCGGCTTGGGCCGCCGGCGCCGCCTGGGCCCAGCAGGAACCGATCCACTACTTCCATTCCAGCCGGCTGCCGCCGGGTACGATCGGACCGAGCCAGCTGATGCGCGGCGGTCCGCTGGCGGGTTACTTTCAGCCGCTGGAAATCCGCGGACCGGAAGGCATGGAAGTTTCCGTGGCGGTTCACGGCCAGTTCGAGTCGGCGCAGCAGACGCCGGCCCTGTTCGGCATGTTGATCGGACCCGTGTATCGCCTGAAGCTGACGCGGATTCCCCGCCATGAAGGCGAAGAGGTTTATCCGACCATCGAGGTGATCAATCGTTTGTATCCGCCGCCGGGCTTGCAGAATCATTTCCCGATCCCGGTCCATTTCACGCAGGAAGAACTGACGATGGCCTTGTCCGGCCGTCTGGTGACGCGGGTGATTTACCTGGAAGACCCGCAGTCGGCATTGCCCGTCCGCGATACGCTGGACCAGCAGCGATACTACGAAGTGCGATCGGAGGAGGATCCGTTAAAGGCGGCGGACCGCTTGGGCCGGCCCGTGGCGATCATGCGGATGGGCTCCCGAACGCCCGAGTATGACAGCCTGCACCAACGCTTTCTATTCGACTGTCCGCCGCTGCAGCAACTGGCCACGCCGGCGCCGTTGCCCGGAGCGAAAGACGGCCTGGAGGAAATCTTGCCGCCCGTGCCGCGTATCGAACGGCGGAGGAGCTGATTTGAATCCCTACAGAAGTCCCTCACAATTCGGAGATCGGCACGACGCGGCCCCGTGCCGGCGGTTCCGCCCGCTGGCGTGGATCACGCTGGCGACCGTGACACTGTGTTCTTGCCAATTGACGCCGCCGCCGGCCGGGCTGGTTCGCAGCGGTGGGGCAGCCGCTCCGCCCGCAAGGCCAGCCGTCGCACCGGTCGCGGCGATGCCGAGCGGACCGACGGCCGCGATCAGCGGCGAAGGCTCGCCGACGGCGTATGGCATCCAGCTGGCGACTTATACCCCTGTAGGATTGCCGGCGACTGCTTGGACCGGCCAACCCGAAGTCTGGCTCGGGTCGCGTTGCACCCCGTCTTGCGCGGCATGCCCGCCGGCCGGAGAAACTGCCGCGGGTCCGCCCGTCTCCTGGCGGCCGCCGGGAATCGCCGGCCGCTGGCCTTATAACGAATACCTATGCGACGGCGGAGATCAGGGAGCCCAAGTCGAAGTGATGCGGGACTGGTCCGTGTGGGGACTTGACCAAGAGGATACCGTCGCCCACTACGATACGGTGGACGGACGAACCGAAGTCGAAGCCTCCAACTCGGTTTGCCTGTACGCGCCGCGGTTTGCCGCCGTGCGGCAGGTCTCCGGAGTGCTGGCGCACGAAGTTCACGATCGCTTGGCCGATTTCACGCTGCCGGTACTGCCCGGGGCTCAGGAACAACGGGGCGTGCCCACCACGGTGCTGCAGCCCGTCGAGACGGGACGCTACGTGGGCACCGATGGCCCGCAAATCTTCCGGGAACGAGCGCGCGGCGAATCGACCACCGGCTCGCAACAGCTGGCCCGATTCGACACGCGGTTCCGAGCGCACGAGGATTTCCAGTTGATCCGCACCGGCGCCTTCGACAACGGCGAGAAAGCCCGCTTGGCCCAACGGCTCGAAGCCGCCGCGGCATGGACCGAGAACCAGACGGTGCAAGTGGCCATCGACACCGTCACCGCAATCATCGCGACCAGCGACGTCAATCTGCAATCGGTCTTTCGCTACGATCTACCGCCCGGCAAGCCGAGAGTGCGAGTCGTCAAAGTCGCCTCGAAAAAGTCGGCTCAGCCCGGCGACGAAGTCGAATTCACGATTCGCTTCGACAATATCGGCGACCAGATCGTCGGCAATGTGACCATCGCCGACAGTCTGACGACGCGTCTGGAATACATCCCCGACACGGCGCAGTGCGATCTGGAGGCGAGCTTTGGGACGCAGGAAAACGAAGGCGAATCGCTCGTCTTGCGCTGGGAGATCCGCCCTTCGCTGAAGGTCGGCGAAGGTGGCATCATCCGCTTCAAATGCCGCGTCCGCTGAGAAATTCGCTGCCGGAAAAGTGAGAAGATTGCTTCGTGCTTCGTGCTTCGTGCTTCGTGCTTCGTGCTTCGTGCTTCGTGCTTCGTGATCGGATCGAGTACGAGCACGGCCCGGCTCAAGTGGTGAACTGTCTGGTTTAGCGCCCAGCCGCAGGCGCCGCCACTCTTCCCCGTCACAAGCAGCTACCATCTTCTGCCGGCGCCTACGGATGGGCGTTAGACGACGTCGTTTGCGGCCCCCCCCTTCGCACACGCTGCGCCACCGTCTCTCTTGGCCGGGCATGGTCCCTTGCTCATGCTCCGCCACCTGTGACCCGCCCCGGATCGCTGCTCGATATTTCCCCTTCGCTAGAACTACTGTATGGCGGGCTTTTAGGGCTTCATGCGCCTATCAGGATATCCCCGAATAGTCGTTGTGCTGCTGCCCACTAGATTTGATAGGAACTACACATGCGATGTCTTCGAGGTGTTGCTTTTTTTTGCACCGGGTCTCACCTGGGCGTTCAACTCAATAACTCGTCTTAGGAGCGAACGATGAGCACGATGATGCGCTGCGCCGGCGGAACGCGACGATCCCGCACCTTTGGTAGAACTGCAAGGAGCCGGAGGCATCCGGCTCGGCGCGGGCTGTCGCTGGAACAGCTCGAGAGCCGCCAGTTGTTGTCGGCCGACGGCTGCTATGCCAACCTGTTCGCCGGGCCGCGCTTGGTCAGTGTGGATTCGAATGAAAGCGAACTGTTGGAAGGCGTATTCAATGCCTTGCTGCCCGGCAGCCACGTCGATCTGACCGTCGCCGATTGGAACGCCGTCGGCGCCGGGCACGTGAATCTAAACCGTTTTCTGACTTCGCTTCAAGCCGACTTGGGAGTGTCCAGCCCCAACCAGGCACTCGCCGGCGAGCTGACGCTGGCCAGGATCTTCGCCGCCACCGCCGGCGCCGTTCCGGCCGACGGAGATACCGCGGACTTGCACGCGGCGCTTCTGAATCTTCGTAGCGACGTCGACGTCGGCGAGCTTTCCGGCACGATTAGGCTCGCGGACCTGCTGCAGATCACATTTCCGGACGGGAGTTTTGCGAACGTCGATCTGAACGCGCTGCATTTCGTAACGGGCGTGATCCAGCTGTACAACTACGAAAACGTCCTGACCACCAACGATCCGGTGACGTTGTCCGGCACGCTGTTCAACGATCCGACAGTCCAGACGGTCGAACTGTGGGCCCAAGTCATCGAGCCGCCGATCATCGATCCGGTCGTGTACGCCGGCGACCAGTTTTACTCGGCCGCGATCCGCATCAAACTGGACGTCGATCTGGTCGATTTGACGGTAGCCGGTACGAACGTGACCATTTCCGAGATGAGCCTGTACGTGGACGTGGCCAGGGCGCAGGGCGAAGTCGTGGCCGTAGCATCGGACAGCAGCCTGTCGCCGGCCGTCACGATCCAGGCTTCGCACGGGGTGACCCACCTGTACCTGGGCGAGATCAGCGACAGCCTGTTCTTCAATCGCACCCGCGCGATCAATCCGCAAACGGACCTGGGTTACGGCACCATCGGATCTGTCACCGGCTCTCTGGGGCAACTCCTGAGTGTCGAGGCCAAGGGGTATGCGGAGGGCACGGCCCCGATTTCCACCCTGCTGGAGTTCTTCGTACCCTTTCCGGAATCGCAGACCACGGGGACCAGCACGGCGTTCATCGCCACGGCGGTCGGCGATCTGCTCACCTCGCTCCAGGCCCGGGTGACCCTGGCCGGTATTCCCGTCTCGGATCCGACGACCGGGATCAGGGCGATTGTGGCCGATGCCATCGACGCCCCGCTGACCCGCGTCCTGGTCAACGTCGGCGACCCCTTGCTGGATCACTTGGGCACCGGGATCGGCGAGATGGACGTGACCATCAACCGGACGAACTGTCCGCCCGTCGCCAATGACGACTCGGTGACGGTGAACGAAGACAAGCGGCTGGTCGTCGCCGCCCCCGGAGTTCTGGCCAACGACCACGATCCCGACGGCGATCCACTCACCGCCGTCTTGGTGGCCGGTCCGAACCACGGAACCGTAACGCTGAACGCCAACGGCTCCTTCGCTTACAAGCCCGTTCTCAATTATCACGGTTCCGACCGCTTCACCTACAAGGCCAAGGATCCCAGCGATGCCCTCAGCAATCTGGCGACCGTGAACATCACGGTGCTTCCGGTCAACGACGCGCCGGTCGCCCGCAACGACTCCTACAGCACGCCAGAAGATACAACCCTAATCGTGGCGGCTCCGGGGATCTTGGCCAACGATCGCGACGTGGACGGCGATCCGCTGACGGCGGTCCTGGTCAGCGGCCCCACGTATGGCGTGCTGACGCTCCAGGCCGACGGCTCCTTCACCTACACGCCGGCGGCCGGTTATGCCGGCCCGGACAGTTTCACCTACAACGCCCAGGATCCCAGCGGTGCGCTCAGCAAGCTGGCCACGGTCAGTATCAACGTCCTGCGGACCAATCGTGCTCCGGTCGCGGCCGACGACGCCTACACCACGAATGAGGACACACCGCTCGTCGTGATCGCCCCCGGAGTGCTGGCCAACGACCACGATCCGGACGGCGATCCCCTCACCGCCGTCCTGGTGGCGGGTCCAAGCCACGGCACCGTAACGCTGAAGGCCAACGGCGCCTTCACCTACAGGCCGGCCGCCAATTACCACGGCCCCGACCGCTTTACTTACAAGGCCAAGGATCCCAGCGGTGCCCTCAGCAATCTGGCGACCGTGAGTATCACCGTGCTTTCGGTTAACGACGCGCCGATCGCCCGCAACGACTTCTACAGCACGCCAGAAGATACAACCCTGATCGTGGCGGCGCCGGGCATCTTGGCCAACGATGGCGATGTGGACGGCGATCCGCTGACGGCGGTTCTGGTCAGCGGGCCGACTCAGGGCGTGCTGACGCTCCAGGCCGACGGTTCCTTCACCTACACGCCGGCTCTCAACTACAACGGCCCGGACAGCTACACCTACAAAGCCAAGGATCCCAGCGGTGCGCTGAGCAACGTAGCCACGGTGAATATCAACGTCAAGCCGGTCAACGACCCGCCGGTGGCGGTCAACGATGCGTACAGCACGGACGAGGACGTAGCGCTGATCGTGGCGGCACCGGGCGTGCTGGCCAACGACAACGATGTCGAGGGTGACCCGCTGACCAGCATTCTGGTCAAGGGTCCCGATTATGGCCAGCTGACGTTCAACAGCAACGGCTCGTTCACCTACACGCCCGCCGCTGACTACAACGGACCGGATGCTTTTACCTACAAGGCTCACGACGGCAAAGCCTTCAGCAACGTGGCCACGGTGAGCATCACCGTTCATCCGGTCGATGACGTTCCCGACAGCTGCTATGCCAATCTGTTTGCCGGGCCGCGCTTGGTCAGCGTGGATTCGAATGAAAGTGAATTGTTGGAAGGCGTATTCAATGCCTTGCTGCCCGGCAGCCACGTCGATCTGACCGTCGCCGATTGGAATGCCGTCGGCGCCGGACACGTGAATCTGAACCGTTTTCTGACTTCGCTTCAAGCCGACTTGGGAGTGTCCAGCCCCAACCAGGCACTCGCCGCCGAGCTGACGCTGGCCAGGATCTTCGGCGCCACGGCCGGCGCCATTCCGGCCGACGGAGATACCGCGGCCTTGCACGCGGCGCTTCTGAATCTCAGCAGCGACGTCGACGTCGGCGAGCTTTCCGGCACGATTCGGCTCGCGGACCTGCTCCAGATCACATTTCCGGACGGGAGCTTTGCGAACGTCGATCTGAACGCGCTGCATTTCGTAACGGGCGTGATCGAGCTGTACAACTACGAGAACGTCCTGACCACCAATGACCCAGTGACGTTGTCCGGCACGCTGTTCAACGATCCGACAGTCCAGACGGTCGAACTGTGGGCCCAAGTCATCGAGCCGCCGATCATCGACCCGGTCGTCTACGCCGGCGACCAGTTCTACTCGGCCGCGATCCGCATCAAACTGGACGTCGATCTGGTCGACTTGACGGTGGCCGGCACGAACGTGACCATTTCCGAGATGAGCCTGTACGTGGACGTGGCCAGGGCGCAAGGCGAAGTCGTGGCCGTGCAATCGGACAGCAGCCTGTCGCCGGCCGTCGCGATCCAGGCATCGCACGGGGTGACCCACCTGTACCTGGGCGAGATCAGCGACAGCCTGTTCTTCAATCGCACCCGCGCGATCAATCCGCAAACGGACCTGGGTTACGGCACCATCGGATCTGTCACCGGCTCTCTGGGGCAACTCCTGAGTGTCGAGGCCAAGGGGTATGCGGAGGGCACGGCCCCGATTTCCACCCTGCTGGAGTTCTTCGTACCCTTTCCGGAATCGCAGACCACGGGGACCAGCACGGCGTTCATCGCCACGGCGGTCGGCGATCTGCTCACCTCGCTCCAGGCCCGGGTGACCCTGGCCGGTATTCCCGTCTCGGATCCGACGACCGGGATCAGGGCGATTGTGGCCGATGCCATCGACGCCCCGCTGATCCGCGTCCTGGTCAACGTCGGCGACCCTTTGCTGGATCACTTGGGCACCGGGATCGGCGAGATGGATGTGACCATCAACCGGACGAACTGTCCCCCCGTCGCCAATGACGATTCGGTGACGGTGAACGAGGACAAGCGGCTGGTCGTCGCCGCTCCCGGGGTTCTGGCCAACGACCACGATCCCGACGGCGATCCACTCACCGCGGTCCTGGTGATCCGTCCGAGCCGCGGCACCCTGACTCTGAACGCCGACGGCTCCTTCGTTTACAAGCCGGCCCTCAATTACCACGGTCCCGACCGCTTCACCTACAAGGCCAAGGATGCCGACGGTGTACTCAGCAATCTGGCGACCGTGAACATCACGGTGCTTCCGGTCAACGACGCGCCGGTCGCGCGCAACGACTCGTACAGCACGAATGAAAATACGACCCTGACGGTGGCTGCGCCGGGGATTTTGGCGAACGATCGCGATGTGGACGGAGATCCGCTGACGGCGGTTCTGGTCAGCGGCCCCACGTATGGCGTGCTGACGCTCCAGGCCGACGGCTCCTTCGTCTACACGCCGCACCTCAACTACCACGGTTCCGACAGTTTCACCTACAAAACCCAGGATTCCAGCGGGGCGCTGAGCAAAATAGGCACCGTGAGCATCACGGTTAATGAAGATTGGCACGATCTGACGGAGGCGGCTTTCGAGGACGAGGAGTTCGTCGCCGAGTTGATTTGATGTCCGCCGGCTCGCGCGGGTGTGCTTGACATCGGCCGCACCACGGCCGATGCCGCCGGTCGTGCTTTCCATTTCCGCGGCATTCACCAGCTGCCGCGGCTTCAAGGCTTCGCAACACCGTCTTTTTCGGCAACTGATCTTCGCGCAGCTCCCCGGTTGTGATATTTACCCTCCGCGCGGATTCCATGTGCGGACCGCTTAGCTCGGAATTTGCTTCTACCTGGGACGCTAGCTATGCCGAAGATTCGCCTGTCCAAGCGTCTGGCCGTCTGGACCACCGCGGTGGTTGGAACCTTGGGCTCCGGCGCCGGAGCTTACACGGTCATTGGAAATCCTTGGGCTTCGGACCGACCCGCTGCCGCGGCCTCGTCCGCTGCACCGGGCGAGTTCCAGCCGGACAATGCCAAACCGGGCCAGCCGGTGCCGATTCCCGACGACGGAAATGTATCTGGCTCGGAACGTGGCTTTGCGTCCGATCCATCCATCCAGCGCCGGCCCGCAATGTTCCTGGACCCCGCCGTGGCACCAGCCGCCCACGCCCAGTCCGACGGCGGCGCCGAAACTCGCCGATCCTACGGCTACGATCCGCAAACAATGCCTGCGGCGGCCGAGGCAGCCGGTCCGCAGCCAAGCCCCGCTTTCGATCTGCCGTCCCGGCACGCAGGCGCCGGGCCGGCGTTGCCCGAATTCCAGCCTCCGGCGGCGCCGGGTATGACGTCCTCGTGGTCTCCGCCTGAGCCTCCGGATTCCACACCAGCAGCATCGCAATCGTCGATCTCTCTGTCGTCGCCGGCCATGGACGAACCCCCCGCCGCTCCGCACGGGGGCAATGCGGAACCGGCGATGGGCCTCGGCGGCGCGTTGGGGCAAGCGGCTCGAGCAGCGATCGCCAATGCAGAATCCAAGCCGCCGTCCGATCGAGACGTTTCCTCCAACGGGACGTCGAGTCCCCTGGCCCCGATGCCGCAGTCGGCCGGTCCGGATCCCGACGAACTCGATGAACCGGAGTCCGCAGCGCCAACAACCCGCCCGGCTCCCTTCTCGCTTCCGCAAACGTCGCCCACAGCTCCCATCGATCCGCGGGCTGCGCCCAGGACGTTTTCCCTCGACGAAACACCCGCTCAGCCGCTGGCCGCTCACCCGCCGACGGCCTCGGCCGCCTCTGGCGAGGGCGACGGCGTGCCGGGCGCCGATGCGCTGGACGGCGTGCAAGCTCCCGCGCTGACTGTCGAAAAGCTCGCCCCGCCGGAAATCCAAGTGGGCAAAGAAGCCACCTTCCAGATCCACGTTCGCAACGCGGGACAAGTGGCCGCCCACGAGGTCACCATTGTGGACCGCATCCCGCAAGGCACGCAATTCGTCACCTCCACGCCCCCAGCCGCCCCGACGGCTCAAGGCCAGTTGATCTGGAACGTCGGCACGTTACAACCCGGCGAACAGACCACGGTGTCGATGCAGCTGATGCCGCTGAGCGAAGGCGAAATCGGCAGCGTGGCCCGCGTTGTGTTTCAGGCTCAGGCGTCGGTGCGGACGCTATGTACCCGGCCGCGGTTGAGCGTCACCCATACCGGACCGCAGAAAGCGCTGATCGGCGATGCGGTGGTTTTCGACATCACCGTCAGTAATCCGGGCAGCGGTGTCGCGACGGGAGTCGTCTTGGAAGAGGATATCCCCGAAGGTCTGATGCACGCTGCCGGCCGAGAGTTGGAATTCGAAATCGGGACCCTGCGGCCGAACGAAACACGGCAATTGCAGCTGACGCTCAAAGCGGACAAACCCGGCTTGGTGCGGAACGAGATCCTGGTTCGCGGCGACGCCAATCTGATCGCCGAACACGCCTTGGAACTGGAGGTCGTCGCTCCCGCGCTCCAAGTGGCGTTGGACGGGCCGAAAATGCGGTATCTGGACCGTCCGGCGACGTACGACGTGGTGATCTCCAATCCCGGTACGGCGCCGGCTCGCGAAATCGAATTGGTGACCTATCTGCCGAAGGGCATGAAATTCGTCTCCGCCGATCACAAAGGCCAGTACGAGCCGCAGAATCACGCCGTGTACTGGAGCCTGGAGGAGTTGCCGGCGGCCCAAACCGGCGCCGCCAAGCTGACGGTGTTGCCCCTGCAAACCGGCGTGCAGAAGCTGAAACTCGAAGGCCGTGCGGAACTCGGCCTGCAACAGTCCTTCGAACAAGTCGTCCAGGTCGAGAGCGTGGCCGAGCTGCAGTTTACGGTCAGCGACGAAGCCGATCCGATCGAGATCGGTGCGGAAACCAGCTACGTGATCACGCTGACCAACAGCGGTTCGAGTGCCGCCACCAACGTTCAGATCGCGATCCGCTTGCCGCCCGAACTCAAGCCGCTGGGTGGCGACGGCCCGACGCGCATCGCGATCGACGGCGGCCAGCTGCGGATCGATCCGCTGGCCCGGATCGGCCCGGCGGAACAAGCCGTGTATCGGATCAAGGTCGAAGGCATCGCCGCCGGACATCAACGCGTCCAAGTCCAACTGGTCACCAACGAGATGCCGGTGGCCGTCATGCGGGAAGAAATCACTCGGGTCTACGAAGACCGTTAATTGAACGGGGATGAAGAAGGGAAAATAGGGACCGCGAATCCTTCTTCGTCCTCGCGTCGTTCGGCCCCTCCGCATCCCGCAGTGGGCGTGATCGCGGTCCACGGTGCAATCAGTAGCGGCGCGGTCCGCGGCGATCCGAGCGTTCGGCGCGGGGGCGCGCTTCGTTCACCGTCACCGCGCGTCCGGCAATCCGCTGCAGGTTCATCGAGGTGATGGCCTCACGCGCCTCCGGCTCGTTCGGCATTTCCACAAAGCAGAACCCGCGCGACCGGCCCGTCTCCCGATCCGTGACAAGGTTGACTTCCGAGACCGCTCCGAACTTGCTGAATTCGTCGCGGATGATCTGCTCCGTGGCTTCCAACGCCAAATTGCCAACGTAGATATTCATAGGGAACGTACCTCCACAGCAAAAAGGTTGCAGAACTGGGAGGTCTCAAATCGGAAAAGCCAGACCGCACCGGGGTTGTGGCGGGCGATGTCAAGTTCCCAGACAAAGGGGTAGTATGGAGAGTTCTCTCGGGTCCGTCAATACAAGACGGATGCCTATAACCTGAACGGGCGCCCAAATGCCCCGCTGCAGAACCGGCCGGGTAGTGCCCGATTTCAGAACTCCTGACACCAAGAAAAAGCGTTTCGAGACAAGGGGATGAGCACATTCGAAATCGATTTTCGGCTTGCGATTCACGGAGGAACTGCCGTGTTCGGCGGCGGGCCACCGATTTGGCCGGAGCCCGATGGTGCGGTCCTGGCAGCCTTACAGGCGGCTTGGGCCGACGGCAGCTGGGGACGTTATGACGGGCCTCACGGCCGAACCCTCGCCCAGCGGCTGGCCGCGATGCATGGAGTATCGCATGCGTGGTGCTGCTGCTCGGGTACCGCGGCCGTCGAATTGGCTTTGCGCGGTCTGCAGGTTTCCGCCGGAGACGAAGTGATTCTGGCCGGTTACGATTTTCCCGGCAATTTCCGCGCGATCGAAGCCGTGGGCGCCCTTCCGGTCATGGTGGACATCGTCCGCCGGACATGGTGCCTCGACGCGGGACAACTGGATGCCGCCTGGGGGCCTCGCGTTCGAGCGATCATCGTTTCGCATTTGCACGGCGGTTTGGCCGCGATGCCGCACATCCGAGCGTGGGCGGATCGCCGCAACGTGGCGGTGGTGGAAGACGCTTGTCAAGCACCTGGGGCCACGGTCCGCGGGCGGCCGGCGGGCACCTGGGGAGACGTCGGTGTGCTCAGCTTCGGCGGCAGCAAGTTGCTGAGTGCCGGCCGCGGCGGTGCGCTGCTGACCTCGCGCGCCGACGTGCTGCAACGGATCAAGATCTACAGCGATCGCGGCAATCAAGCCTATCCGCTGAGCGAACTGCAGGCGGCGGTGCTCTTGCCCCAGTTGGAACGACTAGCCGAACGCAATCACCGCCGGCTGGTGAACGCCACGCGGCTGGTCGACCGGTGCGGAGAACTCTCCGGCTCCGGCCTGGAGCCCGTTACGTGGGACTCCACAACAAGCGAGCCAAGCTTCTACAAACTGGCTTGGTTGCTGGCCGGGGAACGGGCCGCAGCAAGCCGCGACTGGTTTCTCGCCGCCGTCCGAGCGGAAGGCGTTGCCCTGGACGAAGGTTTTCGCAGCTTTGCGATGCGGAGCAACCGGCGATGCCGCAAAATCGGCGATTTGCCCAACAGCCGAGAAGCCGGTCGGGCCACCGTCCTGCTGCACCACCCCATCCTGCTCGCGGCCCCGTCCGCAATCGAGCGAGTCGCCCGCGCGATCGAAAAGGTCGTAAAGGCACACGTTGCCGCAGGGAACAGGGTGCCCGAGATGGAAGCGCCCGAGATGGAGACGCCGGGAATCACGCCGTCGCCAGAAGACCGTTCTGCGGCTTGCCCGTCTCCTGGGAAACGCCATCAGGATTCAATTCCCCCCGGAGAATGGTGACATCTCCGGGAGCATTGATGCCAATCGTCACGCGGTTTCCTGCAATCCGGCTGACAATTAGCTTGATATCGTCTCCGATCAGGATCTCTTCGCCCAGTTTTCGAGTCAGAACTAACATCACCTATCCTCCTTGATGCCCGCGCGCCTGCGCAATAAGCCCCCCACTCATTATCTTAGACGCAAGGACAACCCAAACTAGAGACAAACTTCGTCTCGACTTGTTCGCATCTTCGTTCGGGGATCACTGATCTTGTTGCCGCAGGCGGATTCTTCTTGCGAAAACCCGGCTGCTAGCACGGGCGGAGCGGGAGTGATCTCTGCGAATTGATGGGACAGCGGGCGAGGATGCGTGCTGCGGCGGCGCGGCTTGACTTCGCGTCCGGCGGTGGCGTAGACGACCGTGGCCACGGCGAGCAAACCGGCGACTCCCGCAAATAAAGTGGGGTAACCGGGCCAGCCGAGCGTCTGCCCGAAATGCACCAGCAGGCCGGCGGTCGGCGCTCCGATCAGCAGGCCGGCGTCATAGGTGGCGAGCATCAGGGACGTTCCCAAGCCGCGATACCGAGGCGGAAACGTGCAGCAGCCCTCGGCAAATCCGGCGGGGAACAGGATCGCGTGCCCCATGCCATACGTCACGCTGGGAATGATCAGCTGCCACTCGCTGTGGACGAACCAGAACAATCCTTGACTGACAATCACCAGCCCCAAACCGGCCAAGACGACCGGGCGCAGGCCGAAGCGTTCGGGCAGTCGCCGCGTCACCACGCGCGTCGCGATCGCCGCCACGGAATACGCCGTAAAGAACAAGCCGATTCGCGGGATGTGCAATTCGGCCGCAAACGTCCTCAAAAAAGTAGCCGGCAATCCCAAGCCAAACCCCATCGCGACGCCCATGACCATGATGCGGCCCGGATGATAGCGGCGGATTAAACCCCACAGCGGCGGACGCCGCCGAGGGACCGGATGCACGTAACCGGCCGTGGCCCAGCAGGCCGACGCAAACGCGGCGAGCGTTAGGATCCCCGCCGCCACAAACATCCGCTCGACGGCCGCTACCGAGTGCGACACGCCGCTGAGCAACAGATCGCTCAGCCACACACCCGCGATCATGCCCACAAACCCCGAAGTACCCAACATGCCGAGCAGTTCGGCCATCCGCACCACGGGGACGCGACTGCCAATGAACGTCATGGCCGAGGCGTAAATTCCCGCAATCGCGCACCACATCGCAATCCGCAAGCCGATGCAGAAGACCGCGACCGCAGGATCGCGGATGCTCGCCCCCGGATACCGCGTCACCAGCACGTGGCCAAAGCAAACACACGCTAGCAGTGCCAACGCGCACAGCCATACCAGCCGTGGGCCATAACGATCGATGCGCGTGCCGACGAATAGCCGCATCGTCAGGCTGCCTACCATGCCGATCCCGACAATCCACCCCAGGTGCAACTCGGTGCCGCCTAATAGAGTGACGAAATCCGCATAACGGTACAACACGGCCACGGCGACGGTGACCAGAGAATTGGCCAGGAAAGCTTTCCAAAACGAGGCGTCATAGGCGCTTTCGGCACGGCCGGCGGACGCACCAGCCGATGCGGCGACGAACGACGATCCTGAGGGAGGCGGGACGGGACGGGGTAACGAGCGGGTCATAAAAGTGAAGGGCCAAAGCCTGCGGAGCAATTTTGACCATTGTAGCGAGACAACCTTCCTTTGAGCAATGCCATGCACCTGACCGCCGTGCGAAAATTGCGTCGCGGTGGTATGCTGAAGCCAGAGCAATGAAAGGAGCTGACCATGAACACAAGATGGCAACAACGGTTCGCCGGCGCGTGGTTAGTGCTGGTTTCGATCAGCACTTGCGCGGCCGATGACTGGCCGCAATGGCTGGGGCCGCAGCGGGACAGCGTGTGGCGCGAGACGGGCATCGTAGACAAATTCCCCGCCGAGGGGCCGGCCGTGAAATGGCGGGTGCCGATCGCCGGCGGGTACGCCGGCCCGGCGGTTGCAAACGGCCGGGTGTTTGTCACGGATTACGCGGCCGAAGGCGATCGGACGCCGGATCCCAACAGCCGCAGCAAGCTGCGGGGCAGGGAACGCGTCTGGTGCTTGTCGGCGGCGGACGGCCGCATGCTGTGGAAGCATGAATACGAGTGTGCTTACGAGATCTCCTTTCCCGCCGGACCGCGGGCAACCCCGACGGTCGACGGCGACCGCGTCTACACGCTCGGCGCCGAAGGCGATTTGTTGTGTCTGCGCGCCGGCGACGGCGCCGTCCTCTGGTCTCGCAACTTTGCGCGCGACTACCAGGCCGCGACACCGCTCTGGGGCTACAGCGGACATCCGCTGGTCGACGGCGACAAGCTATTCTGCGTCGCAGGCGGGCCGGGCAGCATCGCGGTGGCGTTCGACAAACACACGGGCAAAGAGTTATGGCGGGCGCTTTCCGCCAAGGAGCAGGGCTATTCTCCACCGACGCTGATCGAAGCCGGCGGCAAGCGGCAGTTGGTCATCTGGGATGCCGAAGCGATCCACGGCTTGGATCCGGACACGGGACGAGAGTATTGGTCGGTGCCGCTCGACCCGAACTACGCCATGAGCATCGTCACGCCGCGGCAGGCGGGCCGATACCTGTTTGCCGGAGGGATTGTTAACAAATCCGCCATGTTGAAACTGGGGCCCGATCGAGCCGCGGAAGAGATATCTTCGCAACCGGGGCCGATCCACCGCGATCCAGCGGCAGAACCGGGGATCGGCCAGCCGACTGCGGAAGTCATCTGGCGCGGTGCGCGAGGCCGAGGCATCGGGCCGGTGATGGTCACTCCGTTTCTCACAGGCGAGTACCTGTACGGCGTGGACGGCAAGGGAGAACTTCGCTGCGTCGAATTGGCGACCGGCGAACAGCGCTGGACCACCTGCGCGGCGACCACGGGACGCGATCGGGGCGAGCACTCGGCTTGTGCCTTCTTGGTGAAGAACGGGGATCGCTTTTTTTTGGCGAGCGAGACCGGCGAGTTGATCATCGCGAGGCTGACTCCGGAGCGATATACGGAGATCAGCCGCGCCAAGATCATCGAGCCGACCGGCGTCGCCTTTGGCCGCAGCGTCTGGTGGAGCCATCCGGCCTTTGCCAACCGCTGTGTGTTTGCGCGCAACGACCGGGAACTTGTCTGCCTGTCCCTGGCGGCAGACGAGAGAACGGTTTGTCCCCAAGAGGGGATTGATTAGCGAAGATTAGCGTCGGTCGCCAAGTGGAGCGCGATCCGGCAGGCGTCTTCAAAGTCCGGGACCAGCAGCGCTTCGCTCGTCGTATGGGGATGCAGTTGGCCGCAGCCTAGACTGACCGTCGGGATGCCGTGCCGCACGAGCCAGTTGGCATCCAGGCCGCCGTTGGTGACGGCCAATTCCGGCTCGCGGCCGGTGATGCGAACGGCCTCGGCGGCCGCGCGGACGCACGGTTCCCTGTCGGACAATCGGTACGATTCGTAATCCAACCGGCCGTCGATCTTGATGCTGCCCGTCGCTCCGGCGGCGTTCTTGACTTCGGCCGCAGCCGCCTGGAACGCTTTCTCGATTTGAGCGACGATCCGCTGCCGAAAACGAGGCTGGTGACTGCGAGCTTCGGCGCGGATCGAGACGCGGTCGGTGACGACGTTGGTGGCATCGCCGCCTTGAATGACGCCCACGTTGCAGGTTCCGTGCTGGCGGCCTTTGCGAACGTCGCCGTGCCAGCCGCTTCGCTGCAGGTCCGCAATCGCCAGGGCGGCAATCGCAATGGCGCTGACGCCCCATTCCGGCGAGTTTCCTGCATGACTGGCCAAACCGAGAATCTCGATCGCCAGCCGATATCCGCCCGTCGCCCCGACGGTCAGTTTGGCTGGCGAGCCGCCGTCCCAGTTGAACGCCATCGCGGGTTTTCCCAGCAGGCTTTTCGTCAAGCAGCGAGAGCCGTGCAGGCCGATCTCTTCCTGGACGAACCAGCAGAACGTCAGCGGCGGATGAGGCAGGCCTCGTTCGAGAATCTCCAGCGCCGTATTCAAAATGACCGCAACTCCCGCCCGATCGTCGGCGCCCAGTCCGGTAACAGGATTGGCCGAGCGAATCAGATCCCCCTTGCGCTGCGGCTGAGAGCCCACGCAGATCGGCACCGTATCCAAATGGGCGGACAACATCCGCCGGGGGCCGCGGACGGTGCCCGGCAATTTCAGAACCAGATTCCCCATCTGGCCTCCGCCCGGTGTCCGGCGATGGGCGGAATCGGTCGCCAAGTCCGACGGGGCGGCGCCGGCCCGAACGAGTTCTCGACGGACAAAGTCGGCCACCGGCACCTCTTGGCCGCTGCGGCCGGCGATGGGCATCAGTTGCATCGCCAGTTCCAGCGCCCGCCGGACGTCGGGCTGGGTATCTGAGTTACGGGGTACTGCGGAACTCATCGCTCTCACCTGATTTCAACCGGCCCTCTTGGGCAGTCTTGAGGAAAACTTCTTTTCAGGCCATAATGATACCTTGTTTAGGCGGTGCGCATCAAGCCGCTGCCGCTGGGAGCGTCTGGGAGTTCCATGCATGGCCGACACGGAAAAGGACAAAACGCCTGCGCCGGAGCACGTCGCGAATTCTGATCCCCACCCGACGGTCACGCTGGATTTGAACACGACGGCGACGCTGGTAACGGTGATTGAGATTCCCGATGATGCGTTGCCGGTGAGACTCGGTCGCTTCGAGCTGCGCCAAGTCGTCGGCCAAGGCGGCTTTGGGACGGTGTACCGGGCCTACGATACCCAACTGGACCGCGAGGTGGCCGTCAAGATCCCGCGGCGTGGGGCCCTGGAGACGGCGGATCAGGTAAAACGCTTTCTCCGCGAAGCCCGCTCGGGCGGAAAACTGAACCATCCCAATGTCTGTCCAATCCACGACGTCGGCGAATTGCATGGCAACCATTACATCGTGATGGGGTTCATCGAAGGCGTGCCGTTGTCCAAGCTGGTCAGCCAAGATAATCCGCTCGATCCCCGCATGGCGGCGAGAATCGTCCTGAAGCTGACCGCGGCGTTGACCGAAGCTCACGAACGCGGAATCGTTCATCGGGACTTGAAACCGTCCAATATCATGATGGACGAGAAACGCCGCGAGCCGGTGATTTTGGACTTTGGCTTGGCGCGCAGCTACATCCGCGAGGCGTACGAGACGCAGAGCGGGCACGTGTTGGGCACACCCGGCTACATGAGCCCCGAGCAGGCGCGCGGAGCGACGTCCGAAGTGGGGCCCAAATCCGACCTGTACAGCTTGGGCGTGATCCTGTACGAGTTGATCGCCGGCCGGCCGCCGTTCTGTGGGTCGACCCCCGAAGTTTTCGCTCAGATTCTGACGACGGAGCCGGAGCCGCCAACGCGGTATCAACCGCAACTCGACCGGACCATCTCGGCGATCAGCTTGAAAGCGATGGCCAAGAATCCCACACAACGCTATGCGACGATGCGGGAATTCGGCGACGCGTTGCGAGCCTATTTACGAGCCGGATCCGCCGCCGGTCAATCCGGCCTCGGTTTGCCCGCCGTCGCCGCTGCGGCTGCCGCCACGGCCCGTCGGCAACCTCCGCCGCCTGCTCCTCCTGCCGCCACACCGGCGCCAGGGATTCCCGACGACAAGATCGAATTCGCGTGTCCGAAATGCGGTCTGCCGGTCCGCACTCCGCTCGCCTGTGCAGGCAAGAAAGGGAAATGCCCCAGCTGCGAGGCGATCGTCCTGATTCCCAAGGCTACTGCCGGCCCGCGGAACCTTCGTGCCGGCGCCTCGACGCCCTCCGGCGGCGAACCGCCGCGAATCGAGTTCGCCTGTCCGCACTGCGGCAATCTCGTCCGCACGCCGCCGGGCGCCGCCGGTAAGAAAGGCCGTTGCCCGAGCTGCTCGCAAGTCGTCATGATTCCGTCCGCGAGCACATCGTAATCGGCGTGAGAATCGTTCTCATCAATTCCGCGTTTATGGAGCTATTTGGCTGAAACCCTGTCTTTGCCCTCTTGTCATTCGAGCTGCGGGCTGTATACCGAGATAGGAGGCTAATGAACTTCCACTGTTTTTCCAGACGCACTTCACGAAAGGAAGTTGGAGATGAATAAGAAAATCGAGCAAGCGTTCAACGATCATCTGAACGTAGAGTTGTTTTCGTCGTACCTGTATCTGTCGATGGCCAATTGCTTTACCGCAAAAAACCTGGACGGCATGGCCAGTTGGATGCGGCAGCAGTCGCAAGAAGAATGGGGACACGGGATGAAGTTCCTGAACTTTATCAACCAGCGCGCGGGCCGCGTGGCGCTACAAAAGATCGATCAGCCGCAACACGAATGGGCTACGCCCGTCGAAGCGTTCCAACAGGCTTACGATCACGAGTGCACGATCAGTCGAAAAATCGACGCCTTGGTCGATTTGGCCGTCAAGGAGAACGATCACGCGGCCGTCGCCTTCCTGCAATGGTTTGTGTCCGAACAGGTCGAAGAAGAGGCGGCGGCCTTAGCGATCGTCGACAAGTTCAAGATGGTCGGCGATCATCCCATGGGCATGCTGATGATGGATGCCCAGCTTGGCCAGCGTTCCGCCGCGGGACAATAGCGCCCGGGTGGGACGTGCGCCGCCCCGTCCGGTCTCTTAACACAGCGAACTCGGGTCAGCTGAAGATGTGCAACTTCGAAGGCCGAGTCGCGCTACGAGCCGATCCCAAATTTCCGCCAGGCGGCGGGCAGCGGGGCTTCCAGCCGCAACGGCGTCTTGCGGACGGGGTGCTCCAATTCCAGCTGTCGGGCGTGCAGAGCCAGGCCATGCGGAAAGGCGGTCGTCGCGCCGTACTTGCGATCGCCCAGGATCGGATGCCCGCGGGAGGCCAGCTGCAAGCGGATTTGATGCTTCCGGCCCGTTTCGAGCCGGACTTCTATCAGCGTGGCGGCCGGTAATCTGCGGAGCGTCCGATAGCTGAGGCGAGCTTGTTGCGATCCACTCTGGTGCGCGCCGCAGACCACCATTTTCATCTGCCGCTCGTCTTTCCAAAGCCAATCGACACAGCTGGCTTCGGCCGGATCGGGGTGGCCTTCGACGATCGCCCAGTAGGTTTTTTCGACCTCGCCGCAACGGAACTGGTCGGTCAGCCGCGCGGCGGCTTTCGAGGTGCGGGCGAAGATCAGCACGCCGGATGCGGAGGCGTCCAGGCGGCTGACGACTCCCAGGTAGACGTTTCCCGGCTTGCGGTATTTGTGCTTCAGGTAGTCTTTCGCCAAGCCGACGACGCTCGTGCGGCCTGCTTCGACTCCCATCGTGGGCACGCCCGCCGGCTTGAGTACGGCCAGCAGATGGTTGTCCTCAAACAGAATAGTCAGCGGACTGGAGGCCATGAGCAAACTCGAGCGACGAATCGTTGTTGCGGGAAAACGGAGAATCATCGGGCCCTACATGGTGGAAACCGGCAGATAGTTCTACAATGCGGCGTTCGGTCGTCCTAGGTGGGGTTGCGCATGTCAGAGATGCGGTCGAGAATCGTATTGGCCAGTGCCTCGCCCCGCCGCCGCGAGTTGATGGCGGAGGCGGGGTACGACTTCGTCGTCGTGCCGCCTCACGAATCGGCCGAATGCGGCTTGCGGCCCGGCGAATCCGCATCGCAAGCCGTCGCGAGATTGGCGCGTCAAAAGGCGGCCGACGTAGCCGCGCGATGCGATTCGGGACTGGTCGTCGGCTGCGACACGGTCGTCGAGTGCGCTAGGCAGATCCTCGGCAAGCCCCAGGATCGCGCCCATGCGCGGCAGATGCTGGAACGTTTGCGCGGACAGGAACATACGGTGTTCAGCGGCTTGTGCCTGTGGAGCGTTCCCGGCGATTTTCATTGCGTTCGGGTCGCGACGACTCGACTGATCATGGCTTCGATTTCAGACCGGCAGTTGGACGATTACCTCGACAGCGGCCAGTGGCAGGGCAAAGCGGGTGCCTTTGGATACCAGGACGGACACGACTGGCTGCAGATCTTGGAGGGCAGCGCGTCGAATGTCGTCGGGCTGCCGCTGGAACTGCTGGCCGAGATGCTGCAGCAATCTCAGCCGGAACCGAACCTGGGTTGATTCGGCGGGAGCCAACAACGGCTCCGCCACGGAGGAATGGGATGGGACGAATCGGGTTGGGGAAACTGACGCAGCTGCTGCGGCGCGTCGGCGCGTCGCTGCATGCGGGGTTGGACGCGCGTACGACGTGGGAAAAGGAAGCGAACTACGGTTCCGTATCGCATCGCGCTCTGATGGCGCAAGTCGGCCAGACGATCACCGACGGCGGGAGCATGGCGGACGGTTTGGAAGCCTGCCGCGGCTACTTTCCCCCCCTGGTTTGCACGCTGGTCGAGGTGGGCGAGAGGGCCGGCCGCTTGGACGAAATTCTGCGTGGGCTGGCGGAGCATTACGAGAGTCTGTTGGGGCTGCGGCGGACGTTTCTGATCGGCATCGCGTGGCCCGCCATTCAGCTGTTCGCCGCGATCGGCATTGTCGGCCTGCTGATTTGGGTCCTGGGCGTGGTCGGCTCGATGACCGGCGCGCAATTCGATCCGCTGGGGTTCGGATTAGTCGGCACGCCGGGCCTGCTGATCTATCTCGCTCTGGTCGGGACCACGTTCGGGGGGATCGCCGTCATCGTCATGGGCCTGTTGCGCGGCGCCTTTGGCCCGGCGCCGCTGGAAATCGCCATGCGACTTCCCGTTTTGGGCAACTGCCTCCGAACGGCCGCTTTGTCACGGCTGGCGTGGACGCTGGCCCTGACCCTGGATTCCGGGATGGACGCTCGGCGGGCGATGGAACTGGCGCTGCGGAGTACCGAAAACGCCTACTATACATCCAAACTGAAGATGGTCGATGCGGCACTGCTCGAAGGCCAGGAATTTCACGTCGCGCTGCGGGCCACGGGCCAGTTTCCCGACGAGTTCCTGCAGTTGTTGGAGACCGCCGAAATTTCCGGGACGCACGGAGAATCGCTTCAGCGTCTGGCAGGCGAGTACCGTCAGCGGGCGCAGACGGCGGCCAAAGCCTTGACCGTCGCCGCTTCGTTCGCCGTCTGGGTCCTGGTGGCCGGACTGCTGATCGTCCTGATCTTCCGCATGGCGATGGCCGTGTTTGCACCGTACCAAGAACTGTTGGACGGCTTCTGAAGGCGATAACGATATTGACGCAAGTCGAAGTCCTGCCGTAGAATCCCCCCTCGTATCGGATCTTGCGCTGGCGCCCGTTCTCCAGCGGCATCGCGGCAAGTCCGTTCATGCCCGGGCCCAGCGAACGGCTCCTCGACAACTTTCCCCGTTGGATTCCGCGACGTAAAGGAAGGAAACGAACACGATGCTGGTCTGGGCGATCGCCGGGAACATCGCGCTGCTGGCACTGCTGGCGCTGGTCGTTATCACACTCGATCGATACTCCCGAAGATTCCGCAGCCGGGGCCTGGTTCATGCCAAGCCGCCGATCCGCCGCGCCTCCCTCGCCGAAGTGGACCCAGTCTTTTCACGAGCGAGGATGCGCGACCGAGAAGTCCTGGTGGTCGGCGGCGCAATGTTTGCCGGCACCGACACGGAGGAGGCCTGGATCCTGGCCGCTCTGGCGAAACAGGCTCGGGCGTTGTTCGAGTTTGGCACGGCTTCCGGCCGCACGACTTATCTTTGGGCTCGAAACAGCCCTGCGGATGCCCGCGTCATTACGATTACGCTGGGCCCCGATCAGCTGGCTCGATATCAGATGGCGGACGCCGACAGCGACCAAGATACGGCAATTGCGATCGATGAATCCGTGTTCGAAACGTTTCTGTATTCCGGGACCGACGTGGAGTATAAAGTCGAGCAGTTATTGGGGGACAGCAAGTACTTTGACGATGCGCCGTATCGGGAACAGATGGACGTCATTTTCATCGATGGCTCGCATGCCTATTCCTATGTCCAGAGCGATACGGCCAAAGCGTTGCGCATGCTCCGCCCCGGCGGTCTGGTACTGTGGCACGATTACCGCGGTCCGTGTCATGTCGCCGGAGTCTATCGATTTCTGAACGAACTCTCCCGGAAATTGCCTCTGCGATGGATCGCCGGCACCTCGTTGGTGTGCTATCGCAAACCCGCGGAACCGGCCGGTACGCTCGCCACCGTCAAAGCGGCATAAGGCGGGCAAAGCTTGTTGAGGAGTCTTGGTACGATGCCCGCAGACAAATTCCAGCGGATCCTGTTCGAATGCACACAGATCTATGAAAGCCGCGGGACTTCGGGGATTCCACGCGTGGTGCGGAACCTGGCCGCATCGGGGATCGTTGCCGCCCAAGAGCAGGGCGTCGAACTGGTCCCCGTCGTCTTCCGAGGCTCACGAATGTACCCCGTGCGATTGCGGCCGCCCAGCCTCGACAACCGGCCGACAACAATTGTGTGCATGCAACGCCGGCTGGAACAATGGCTGGGCCCTCGAGTCGGCGGGAAACTTGCCAGAATCATCCAACGCGTCAATCGCCGGCTGGAAAAAACTCTCTACCCAAGGTCCATCGTGCGCGCTGCTGATGGCCTGCGGCGACGCTGCCTGGTTCCGGAATTGCACGCCACGCCCCAGGATCTGATCGTGCTGGGAGGTTCGGCTTGGACTCGGGCGGCCCGCACGGGCGTGGAATTGGCCAAGCAGCGCGGAATGCCTCTGGGCGTCATTGTCTACGATCTTATTCCCATCGACCATCCGGAGTTCTTTTCGCGGCGGGCGGCAGCGGTGTTCCGCGACTGGATCGACCGCACGATGGGCGCCGTGGACTTCTCACTGTCGATTTCGCGAACCACCCGCGAGCGATTGTGGAACTACGCCGTCCAAGGGCATCCCCACCGTCGCTGGGATCCGGCCCAGTTCGCGTCCTTCGCCTTGGGAACCGAAATCGACACGCAAGCCGTCGATGGGCGGTTTCGGCATGACCTGGCCCAGGCTTTCCACGGCGGTAGCGGCGCCCCCGCGTACCTGACCGTATCCACCATTGAACCTCGCAAGAACCATGCGTTCCTGATCGACGCATTCGAGCGGTTGTGGGCCGCCGGACTGGACGGACGGCTGTGTATCGTCGGACGGGTCGGATGGCTGTGCGAAGACTTGTTGCGCCGCATCCGCAGCCACCCTCGATACGGCCAAAGCTTGTTCATGTTCAACGACCTGTCGGATGCCGAGCTGGATTACTGTTACCGCCATGCCAAGGCTTTCCTGTTTCCTTCGAAAGACGAGGGATTTGGGTTGCCGATCGTCGAATCGCTGTCCTACGGGCTGCCGGTGCTGGTCAGCGATATTCCCATTCATCGCGAGGTGGGAGGCCCGTTCTGCGCGTATTTCGATCTTTCGGATCCCGGGACTCTGGCCCGGCAGATCGAGGATTTCGAACGATCCGGGGCCCTGCCTGGGGTGGCGCCCGCAAAGGGCTTTCGGCCCGTCAATTGGGATGATAGCGCTCGTGATTTTGTTCGCCAGATCCTGACCACCGTCGCCAATCTGAAAGACGGGGGGGCATTGCGACGGACGGCGGCCTGAGGTCCGGCGTTTGCATCCCAATTCTGCAACGTCTTGCTCACGCCGCTCGGAGCACGCCATCGTCCAATTCGTACCGTTTTTGCAGCAGTTGCGCCAAGTCGGCGCTGTGTGTCACGACCACCAACATGGCCTGCTCTTCGCGCTGCAAGTCCACCAACAAGCGGCCGATCGCCAGTGCGTTGGTGCGATCCAGGTTGCCGGTCGGCTCGTCGGCGAGAATTAACTTCGGCCGTCGGATCAGCGCCCGGGCCACGCCGACGCGTTGGCGCTCGCCCCCCGACAACTCGCCCGGCCGATGTTCCAGCCGTTCGCTGAGCCCGACGCGGGCCAGCAGTTCCTTGGCCCGCACGACCGCCGCCGCGTCCGGACGCGTTTCGGCCAGCAGGGGGAGCAGGACATTTTCCAAGACCGACAATTGCGGCAGCAGGTGATGATCCTGAAACACAAAGCCCAGGTGCCGGTTTCGAAAACGGGCGAGGTCAGCTTCGCCGAGTTGAAACGGATCGTCGCCGTCCAGCGCGACCGTGCCGGCGCTCGGCTGATCCAGCGTCCCCAGGATGTGCAGCAGCGTGCTCTTGCCGCTGCCGCTGGGGCCCAGGATGGCCACATTCTCGCCGGGCTGACACCGCAACGACACGTCGCGCAAGACGATCAGCCCTTCGCCGCGAGTGGGAAACCGTTTGGTGACGTTGGTGACGACCAATCCGCTCATGTCGTGCGTCTCCCATCCGCCGGCATGCTCTCGGAGGGCGCCGCTTCGGGACCGAGCAGCGCCAAGCACCCCAGGCCGTAGAACGTGTATTCGACATCGGTGTCCAAGTCCCAGGCCGCGCCGCGGAATCCTCCCTGCGGGCATTCCAAAGACCGTGCGAACCGCAGGGCGGCCGGCGCGTCGATGGCATCCAAGCCCGCCAAGTCGGCCAGCGTTACCACGCCGGTGAACGTGCTCAGCAGGTCCGCCATGGGAATCCGCGTATTGGCCAACAGTCCGCCTTCCGCGGTCTGCATCTCGCTCAAGAAGCGAATCGTATCATCGGCTACCCCGTGATCCAAGGCATCCAGCAGCTTCAGTGCCCCGATGGCGGCTGCCGTCGGATTCGTACCGGCTCGCTTCGCGGCGCGGATGTCCCGGAATCCGCCCCCCTCACAGCGCTGGGACAAGACGAACGCGATCAGCCGCTCGGGTTGCGGCAGCGGGCGGCCCATCAGTTGCAGGCACAGAGCCACCAGGAAACTGTGATAGGTGCTGCCGGCCGCGCCTTCGCAGGTCTTGGCATAGCCGCCGTCGCCGCGGCGCAGCCGTTCCAGAGAGGCGGCGACCGCGTCTCGCCAACAAGCCGTTTCCGCCGCGAAAACGTCCATACCGGCCGACCATTCCAGCAGCGTGGCGCCATAGACCAGCGACAACACGTCCAGCACATTCTGGCTCGCTTGGAACCGGCCGCGCAGAAAACCGGCCGCGCGATCCGCCGCCGGCCCGGACAATTCTCCCAGGAGGAACAGGCTGCGCAGCGCGAAGCCGCTGTAGTACAGGTCGCTGTCACCCTCGCGCCCGGGAAAACCGCCGTCGGCCCCTTGCCGCGAGCGGACGTAGTCGGCGTGGATTTGCCGCACCGCCGCCGGTAATCCCAGCACGCCGGCCGCCAGGCGTAAGGTCAGTTGCTGCAAGTACGGACTCATACCTCAGACCCTACATTGCCACGGCTCCGTTTGTCCAGTAGGCTAATTGCGCTGGCGAACCTTTTTCAGGGCCGAACCCGCCCGAACGAGGACCCGCCAGCGGTCGAGCATGGCACGTTTTCGTTTCCGGAGCGGAGGAGCGACGGCGCCTGATCGGAACGCCGTCTCGTTTTGGCGAAGCGGGATGTTTGGGCATGAGAACCTCGGATGGCGTTTCCTCGTTGACAGCCGGCGTGTTGGTGTTGAACCGCTCGTACGTCGCCGTCCGCGTGGTGAACGTCCGCCGAGCGTTTGTGATGCTATATCGCGATTCGGCCGAAGTGATCCATGTGGAAAACGGGGCTTATGCCAATTACGATTTTCAAACCTGGTGCGAATTGAGTCAAGTTTGGACGCAAGATCCGCTGCTGCTGGCCGGCTCGAATCACGTGGACTGGATCCGCGCCGTTCGGTTCTGCATCCAGGCGCCCCGCATCATCCGCTTGCTGCGGTTCGACCAGACGCCCCGGCTTACCGTGCGGCTGAACCGCAAGACGCTGTTCGCCCGCGACGGCCACCGCTGTCAGTACTGCGGCAAAAGTTATCCCCTCCACCAGCTGAGTTTCGATCATGTGACCCCGCGCAGCCGCGGCGGAGAAACATGCTGGGAGAATGTCGTCACGTGTTGCCTGCCCTGCAATTCGCGCAAAGGCGACCGCACGCCGCTGGAGGCGGGCATGCATCTGACGCAACGGCCGGCCAAGCCGAAGCACAACCCCGTCTTGAAACTCTCCCTCGGTAACCCGCGCTATCACGTCTGGCAGCCGTTCTTGAGCCAGGCCGAAGTCGCGATCGATATGCTATAAGATGCAGCCCATGAGCAAAGTCACTTACAAAGACGCAGGCGTGGATCTGGAAGTTTACGACGAAGCGATGACGCGGCTGCCGCGGCTGATGCATCGCACCTTCTCGCCGCGCGTGCTGAAGTTGGACGGCGGCTTCGCCGGTCTGTTCCAGCTTGATTTTTCCAGCCGGATGTTCGCCCGCAATTATCACGATCCGGTCCTGGTCGCTTGCACCGACGGCGTGGGCACCAAGCTAAAGGTCGCCCAGTTGTGCGGAAAACACGACACGGTCGGTATCGACTTGGTAGCGATGAGCGTCAACGACGCGCTTTGTTGCGGAGCGGAACCGCTGCTGTTTTTGGACTATGTGGCCATGTCGCACGACGACCCGCCGGTTTTGGAACAGCTGGTCCAAGGCGTCAGCGACGGGTGCATACAAGCCGACTGTGCGCTGCTGGGCGGCGAAACGGCCATCATGCCGGACTTGTACCGGCGCGGCGACTATGATCTGGCCGGTTTTTGCGTCGGCGTGGTCGAACGCGGCCAAGTGATCGACGGACGGGCGATCGCTCCCGGAGACGCGATCCTGGGCGTGGCTTCCAGCGGCCTGCATTCCAACGGCTACAGCCTGGTTCGCAAAGTCGTATTCGAGCTATCCGCCCTGGCCGTGAGCGACCACGTGGAATGCCTCGGCACGACCGTCGGTCAGGCCCTGCTGACGCCGACGCGCATCTACGCCCAGCCGGTCCGAAAGATCCTGCGGCATTACAAAGTTAAGAATGTCATCCACGGTCTGGCCCACATCACCGGGGGCGGCCTGCGCGACAACCTGGAACGAATCCTGCCGGCCGGCGTGCGGGCCCGGATCGACCCGGACAGCTGGCGCGTGCCGCCTGTGTTTTCCTGGCTGCAGCAACTGGGAGAAATCGACGACGCCGAAATGGAACGCGTATTCAACATGGGCATCGGCCTGGTGCTGGTGGTCAGCCCGTATTACGCAGACAGCATCCAACGCATGCTGACCGACCTCGGTCTGGACAACTGGCCCATCGGCCAAATCGAGGCCGCCGGCTGAATTCGAAGTTGCGAGTTTCGCCCGACTGCGCCGCGCCGAGCTTGCTTAGCAAGCTCGGCGGAGACGATGCGAGCGATCTGGTGTTCTTGCACAACTTCTGCCGCGCGGCGATCGAGCCCTGATCCTTGACGTCGGGGCCGCGAGTCAGCAATTTGATCCGGTCAAGCGGTTCTCTGATCGAGGCTTTCAACTCCTTCAACTCGGCATCCGACTGGTGGGGTAGTTCAAACGGTTGCCTTCCCCCTCGCCTTCGCCAACATCGGCCTCGCCCTCGTCGTCGCCCTGTTGCTCAAACGCAGTCTTCTCGTTCTCTAACCGCCCGATCTCCAATTTGCAGTCTTCGATCACGTCGCGGATCGTGTCGATCCAGCCATCGAGCAACTCGGCGAAGCCCTGTTCGGCCACGGTGCGGATCTCGTCCGCCGCCTCGTCCCACCAACTGACCAGGGCGCCGACCGGAATCGGTCGAGCAATCCTACCCGCTGCAATGCCGAGCCCGAAGTAGGCACCCGTTATGCCCGTGGCCTCCATGCCGGCGAGACGCCGTTTGGATGGCTCAAGCTCACCTCGGCCGCTCGAAACCACATGAGATCACTCGGCAAGCGACCGCATCCGCCGGGCTTGTCGAAACTAAAATCAACGCCCGCTGGGGCGATGGGGTGCTCATTCCGGTTGCGTTTCGCTGGGCGCGGCGAACGGGCCGATCAGCGGGAGACAGGCGTCGGCGGGAATGCCCAGATCGATCTGCAAGTCCACGTTTTCGGGACCGTTCGGATCGGCGCTATGGCGAGCCCCGTCCGGGCGCTGCGCGTCGCGTTCCGATAACTCCCGCAGCCGTTCGGCTTGCTTCTCCAACTGCATTAAGCGGCGATCGCGAATCCGCTGAATCAGCGTCCGTGGCGGCTGCGCGTCTGACCGGGGTTGGGTGTCGTGGACAGCGGGATCTGCGGACATCGACGCGCCGTTAAGCGGACGGTCGCTGCGGAACAGATCGGTTCGCAACGAGCCCGGGTTGCGCCAGAACTCCGGTGGCGACCGCGGCGGTGACGTGTTCTCCTGAGACGCTGCAAACGGGTGGAGCCCGTTTTCGGACATGGCGTCTCGTCCCGAACCGCGCAGCGGGTTGCTCGTGATGCCGTGTTGGTCAGCCGCCGAAATCCATCTCTGACCCGCCAAGGCAAGAAAAAAGACGCTGCCAATTGTCACAATGCGGAGATTCATTACAGATTCCCTTCCTTTCCTCTCTTCGCGCCGTCCGAGGCGCGGTCGCTGCCGATACACGATCTTCATCGGCCGTTCCGCGCGTCTTGCTGAAGCGTCACGTTGTGATTCGAGGGACGGGCCTGCTCAATCCGTTTGTCCTTGAGCCACGCCTCCAGTTTCCGCCGGCGAACCGCCACGTGTCGGCGCAGTCGGAACGAATCACGCCAGATTGTTACGCCTCGCAGCAGAATGTACGCGGCCATCAGGATCGCATACCCGGCACCGATCAGTTTGAACACCGGCGGCAAGGCCAAGGGGCGCACCAACGCCAACAGGGCCGCGCTGAATGTTGTCAGAGCCAGCAGCGAGAACAAGCTGAATTGCCAGACCCGCCGCCTCGGTAACGGAACGTCTGGCGTTTCTTGACGATGGTCGCGAATCTCGTTCATCCGTCTATTATACAATGTTGGCTTGCCTTGAGGCTCCTGGGTTTACAGGGGAGCTTTACCATCGGCCCAGAGAAATCCCATAGAGGCAGCCATGTACAGTATATCGGTCTCTTGCGGCTTGTTCCCACGTCAGACAAAATGTCCAATCGTCGCGTGAACATCACCAGCTGGCACCAGACCTCGAATCGGGAGCGAATGCTGTGAAACGCCGAACGCTATGTTTATTCGTCGCCCTCGCCTTACCGTCCTGGCCGCGTCCCGTGCAAGCGGAGGACGAACTGCTGGTCAAAGTAAAAACGCTGGCCGAGCAATGCGCGCCGCAGGTGGTCGCCTGGCGGAGGGAGCTGCACGCGCATCCGGAACTGTCCAACCGCGAACAGCGGACGGCGCAAACCGTGGCGGAGGCGCTCCGCGAGATCGGAATCACGGAGATTCGAACCGGGGTGGCGCATCACGGCGTCGTGGCTTTGATTCGCGGTAATCGTCTCTCGCCCGTGGTGGCTTTGCGGGCGGATATGGACGCGCTGCCCGTCCAGGAAGCAACCGGACTGGCGTTCGCCTCGAAAAATCCGGGCGTGATGCATGCTTGCGGCCATGACGGTCACACGTCCATGCTGCTGGGCGCAGCCCAGGTCCTGTATCCGCTGCGGGCATCGCTGCCCGGCAGTGTCAAGTTGATCTTCCAACCGGCGGAGGAAGGGGTGCCGCCGGGCGAAGAGGGCGGAGCGGCGCTGATGATCAAGGAGGGCGTGCTCCGCGATCCGGACGTGGGGGCGATTTTCGGTCTGCACGTCGCCCCGGACCTGGCCACCGGCGCGGTGGCCTATCGCGCCGGTGGAATGCTGGCCAGCGTCGATCGGTTTCGGATTGTGTTGCGGGGCAAGCAATCGCACGCGGCGATGCCCTGGCAGGGCGCCGATCCGATCGTGGCCGCGGCCCATGTCATTACGGCCGTCCACACCATTGCGAGCCACAAGATTGACGCCCGCCAGCCGGTTGTCGTCTCGATCGGCATTCTGCGCGGCGGGGATGCTTGGAACATCATCCCCGAGCAAGTATTGCTGGAGGGAACCGTGCGGACGCATGACCGGGCGGTCCGCAAGCAAGTCGCCGGTCTGTTTCGGACGGCGGTCGAGCAGACTGCGGCCGCGCACGGGGTTGCAGCGGAGATCGAATTTTCCGACTATGGCCCGCCCGTTTGGAACGATCCGGAGTTGGTGGCACGAATGCTGCCTACGTTGTCGCGAGTCGTCGGCGACGCCAACGCCGTCGAGTCGCCGCCGGTGATGGTCGGCGAGGATTTC
>Ga0366819_10066_pt1 | contig 65441 bp, 39 predicted proteins | sample TotcelFGM3001N15_FD_207091 | JGI IMG/M metagenome (GOLD analysis project Ga0366819, IMG submission 207091) | Enriched cells from coal bed in the Powder River Basin, Montana, United States - Total cells FGM rep3 HSBNCT.FGM.300.1.N15 ... | reverse complement strand
CCTGAAAGTCGGCGACCTGTCCGACGGCGCGTTCCGGATCGCCTCCGGCCCCGGCTGGCTGGCGCTGCTCGGGCCGGACCGGGACTTCGAGCCGGTCGAGCCCTGGGGCCGGCGCCGCCAGGACAGCGAGCGCGTCGACCGCCAGTGGGCCGGGATCACCGGCGAGCCGTTCCGCTCGCCGTTCCACTGGCTCTACATGCATTACTACCCGGACCTCGACGCCTGGGAGTTCGACGACGCGGGCACGCTCAACGCCGTCCACGAATTCTTGCGCGGCTTGGGCGTGCGCTGGTACGCGCCGGGCGAACTCGGCGAGGTCGTGCCGCGCCGGGCCGACATCCCGCTGCATGCGGACAACCGGGTGGTGCGACCGGATTTTGCGGTGCGCAACCTGCGCTACGGCTACGCCCAGCACGGGCTGGGCGAGATCGCGGCCTGGAACCTGCGCCTGGGCTTCGACCCCGGCCACCGGCGGCTCGGGCACGTCCAGCCCGGCCACGGCATCAAATGGGTGACCGACCGGCCGGAGATGCGCGAGGCGCACCCGGAGTTCTACGCGCTCAGGGATGGCGAGCGGGCGCGCGAGGCGCCCTGCCTGTCGTCCGAGGGCCTGTTCGAAAAGCACGTCAAGTACGTGCGCTCGCTCCTCGACCACTACGGCGAGCCGATGGTCAACATCGACATGCCCGACGGTTACGGCGGAATGATGTGCAAGTGCGAGCGGTGCCGGGGACAGCTGACCCCGGAACGCGGCGCCAGCGGCGCGATGTCCGATTACGTCTGGGGTTATCTGGAGCGGGTAGCGCGGGAAATCCACAAGTCGCACCCGGACCGGATGGTCAGCGGCCTGGCCTACAGCGCCTACCAGCTGCCGCCGGAGAAGATCGAAATGATGAGCCCGAACCTGGCGATCATCGAGTGCCGCTGGCGCAGCCATTTCCACGACCGGGAAACCCGGGAGCGTTTTCGGGCGATCCGCGAGGCGTGGCTGGCGAAACTGCCGTCCCGGGAATGGTACATCTGGGATTACTACCTGCACGGCCGGCCGGGCAGCCGCGGCCTGCCGGTCTATTTCCCGCGCCTGGTTGCCGCGGACCTGTGCGAACTCAAGGGGGTCTCCCGGGGCGACCTGATCGAGACCTACAAGCACCACGACATGGTCGATTACCGACCGACGACGCCGGAGCATGACTACGACCCGCTCGCGATCGACCACCTGAACATCTACGTCACCTCTCGCCTCTGGTGGGACGCCGACCTGGACATCGACGCGCTGCTCGAGGAGTATTACACCCTCTATTACGGCCCGGCGCGGGCGCAGATGAAAGCATTCATCGAGTACAGCGAGCAGAACTGGCCGGGCATGAACCGCAACGCGGAAAAAATCGGCCGCGCGCTCGCCCTGCTGCAAGCGGCGCAGGCGGCGGTCGAGCCGAATACGGTCCACGGCCGGCGCGTGCAGCGAGTCGCCGGCTACGTGCAGCCGCTCTACGCCCTGCGCGAGCAGCTCGGACGCAAGCGCGAGAACGTGCCGTCCGCGCGCGTGCTGCCCTGGCTGGCGCTCGCGAGCAAGAAGCTCGACGGCCGGCTCGACGACGAGGAGTACTGGCCGCCTGTGCGCACGCTGCCGCTGGTCGGGCTGGAGATGGGCGACCCGGCGCCGCGCGACCGGGGCACCTGGGTGCGCGTGTTCCGGGCCGGGGAATCGCTCTACTTCGGCATCCGCTGCGTCGAGCCGGACACCGCCGGGCTCGCCGCCGGACGGGGCGGGGACATCCGGGCCGGCGATTTCGTCGAGATCCTGCTGGAGACCTCGACCTACTCGTACTACCGGATCACCGTCAACCCGGCCGGCGCGCTGGCCGACGCCGATCGCGGCGAGGACGGGGCCGGCGAGCGCTGGCAGTCGGGCGCCGAGGCCGCGGTGCATGTCGGCGACGGTTACTGGAGCGTCGAGCTGCGCGTGCCGCTGGCCGGCGACGGGGCGCGGGCGGTCGCCCCGCTGCTGGGCGTCAGCGGCCGCATGCCGAGCGAGACCTACCCGTGGTATTTCAACGTCGTTCGCCAGCGGGTGCGCGGCGACAAGACCGAGCGCTACGCCTACTCGCCGACTGGCGGCGGGAGCGAGGCGGTCGAAAAGTTCGCCGAGATGTGGTCGCGGTAGGTGCTCAGCGATTCGCCGGTGGCTTATCCGAAGGGCTGGTGCAAGCTCGCGGGCCGCCGGACCAATGTGACAGGCTGCACCGCGACCGGATGGACGCATTGAGGCGGTCGGCTTCCCGATAGATCGTCAGCATCGTCTCGTAATCCGCACGGCTGCTGCGGACGATCTTGTCGGTATAGACGATCGGGTTGATGGCCATGCCCCGCATTCTAATGGAGACTGCCATCTTCTAGAATAGCGACACCGGTTTTTTGGCGGAGTTGATTTGGCAGAATCATCGCGGCAGAATCATGGCAGACCAGGATTCCTGTATTCCGCATCATCATTCTGCCGTGATGATTCTGCCAAGTTTTCCCCGGGAGCCCTTTCCGTGCCGATTGAAGTGGGACGCAGGGGACATTGGCTGCCCCGGAAATATTCGGTTGTCCCGCCGGAACCACACCCGCCGCGGCGTGATGGTATAATGAATGCCTTTGCGAGCTGAGCGTTTGCATCGGTCGAGGAGAACACAATCCAAGCAGGGGAGATTCCGAGCATGCGAGTTGCTTTGATCGCCGTCGCCATCGCGGCTGGTTCCTTCGTTGGTCCAGCCCTCACATGGTCGCTGGATGAAAGTCCGGCACGGGAAGGAGAGTGGGGATTTCGTCCTGCGGAGGGATCGGTCAGCGATGTGAATCCTCCGAGCTTCTGCTGGAGGCCCGAGAAGGATGTGGTTGCCTGGGAGCTGGAATGCACTCCGGAATCGGGCGGCCCGTCCGCGGCCTATCGAGCCGCTGCGGTCGAGTTCAACGTCCACTGTCCGGACCGGACATTGCCTGCCGGAAAGTACACGTGGCGATATCGGGGCGTCGACAAGCAGGGCCAGCAGTCCGATTGGAGCCGAGACCGCGCCTTTTCGATTGCCGAGGACGCCGTGGCCATGCCGTTGCCGGCCCGGGACGAGCTGCTGGCCCGGATCCCCCGTTCGCATCCGCGGTTGTTCATCCGGCCGGAAGATCTGCCCCGGCTGCGCGAGTTGGCTCGCGGCGAACTCAAAGACCAGTACGCGCAGTTGACGGCCCGCTGCGAACAGTTGCTGCGCAAGCCGCCGCCGACCGACGAGCCGCCGAAGTATCCCGAGGGAACGGAGCGATTGAGCGAAGCGTGGCGCGAGATCTGGTGGGGAAACCGGACCTACACGATCGCCGCCTTGGATGGGGCCGCCACCTTGGCTTTCACGCACCAGCTGGGCGGCAAGCAGGAGTACGGCCAGTTGGCCAAACGCATCCTGCTGGATTGCGCTCGGTGGGATCCGAAGGGTGCGACCGGCTACCGGTACAACGACGAGGCCGGGATGCCCTACGCTTACCACTTCTCCCGAACGTACAGCTTTGTGCATGATCTGCTCGCGCCCGACGAGCGGCAGGCGTGTCGCGACGTGATGCGTGTCCGCGGCGAGGAGATGTATCGGCACTTGTGCCCGCGGCACTTGTGGTATCCCTATGCGAGCCACAGCAATCGGGCGTGGCACTTCTTGGGCGAGGTGGGCATCGCCTTTCTCGGCGAAATCGACGGGGCTGACGACTGGGTGTGGTTCGCCATGAACGTGTTTCGAAACGTGTACCCGGTCTGGTCGGACGACGACGGCGGCTGGCACGAGGGGTCGAGTTACTGGTCCAGTTACCTGAGCCGCTTTACGTGGTGGGCCGACGTCATGCGGGCCGCCATGGGAATCGACGCTTATCACAAGCCGTTCTTCTCCCGCGCGGGCTTCTATCCGATGTACCTGATGCCGCCGGGCAAAGTCGGCGGGGGCTTTGGCGATCTGACGGCCCGGCGGCGCGCCTCCGACAACGTTCCGCTGGTCAGCGTGCTGGCGGCCCAGGCGGGCAATCCGTATTGGCAATGGTACGTCGAACAGATGGGCGGACCACGGGAAACTGCGGGTTACGTGGGGTTCGTACGCGGAATGCTTCCTCGAGTCGAGCCGAAAGCGCCCGACGACTTGCCCGCGTCGCATCTGTTTCGCGGCACGGGACAGGCTTACTTGAACACCACGCTCAAGGACGCCGCCGAGGGCGTGCAAGTGGTCTTCAAATCCAGTCCTTTCGGCACGCAATCGCACGGCTACGAGGCGAACAACTCGTTCCTGCTGTGGGCCTACGGCCAGCGGCTGTTGATCCGTAGCGGTTACCGCGACATCTACGGCAGCGATCACCACCGGAACTGGATGTGGAGCACGCGGTCGGTCAACAACATCACCGTAGCAGGCCAAGGCCAAGGGCGGCGCACCGCCGCTGCGCGAGGAGCCGTCACGGCTTTCGCGACCACACCGGAGATCGACCTGGTCATAGGCGAGGCGGGCGAGGCCTACGTCGGCGAGAAAACCGCCGCCAACCCCGATGGCAAGCCGCTGGAGCGTTTCACGCGGGCGATCGTGTTTGTCAAGCCGGACTTGGTGATCGTGTTCGACCGGCTGATCGCCCGCGAGCCCGCCAGGTTCGAGTACTGGCTGCACGCGATCAACGAGATGCAGGTCGACGGGCAGCACGACATTTTGGTGCGTGCCGGCGACGTGCGGTGCCAGATCGACTTTCTGGCCCCCGGCGGATTGACGTTCGCGCAGACCGACCAATACGATCCCAACCCCCGGCCGCGGATCACGCTGCGGGAATGGCACCTCACCGCCACCACGCCGCGGGACGCCCGGGCGATGCAGTTCGTCACGCTCCTGCGTCCCCACCGCGCCGGCCACGAGCCCCCGCGGGAGGCCGCGCTCGAGCAAGTCGCCGGCGGATACGTACTCCACGCGGGCGTGTCCGACGGCCAGGTGCTGGCGCTATTGCCGCTTGACGAGAAAGCCGAACTTTCAGCCGACGGCCTCGCGACGGTCGGCAAGATCGCCGTGCGGCGCCGCTTGCCGAACGGAGCGGTCGCCGAACTCCTCGAGCCGGTTCACCAGTGAGACGGGCACTCCGAAGCACTCCGTGGCCGGCGCGCGGTGGATCTTGCAGCTTGCATCGCGGGGTGGGTAGCGGTAGAACTTTGGCTGTGGCCGTGATCGAACGCTCACAGGTTTCATTGCCCTGCGCAACAGGAGATCTTCCGAAATGCCGATTCAGACGAGCCGAAGCTTCGCGGGAATTGTGTCTGGCATACTTGTGTCGGCGTTGGCGACCGCGGCAGCCATTGCCGACGCTCCGCCTTTGGTGACGCCGCCGCCGCGGCACGTCGCCTGGACCGCTGCCGGCTTTGACCTGAAGGCGGGCGGTCCGATCGTCGCCGCCGAACCGCAGGCCCGGCAGGTGACCAGGCTGTTGGCGCGGGAGATCCAGCGGCTGCACCGGATCGACCAGACGGTCGTCTCCGATCTGCCTGATCAAGACACCCCGGCGATCAGATTGGTCTTGGCCGATTCGCCGCCGGGCAAGGCGTTTCTCCAGAAGGTCTTCGGCCAGATCCAATGGCCGCCCGAGCGGAATCCCGAGGAGGGCTATGTGTTGGAGGTCGGTCCGCGGGAAACGGTGATACTGGCTCGGTCGCAGCGAGGTTTGGTCTACGGCTGCCAGACCCTGCTCCAACTGGTCGAGCCGACGGCTGCGGGCGCCGGCAAGCGGCTTCGCGGCGCGCGGATCGTCGATTATCCGCAACTCGGTTTCCGGGCCGTGCACGTCTGCATCTTTCCAAACACCGAGTTGGCAGCCGTGCGGCAGATGATTCTGCTGGCCGCCCGCTTCAAGTACAACGCGGTGGTGATCGAGCCGTGGGCGTCGCTGACGTCGAAAAAGCGGCCCGAGACGGCCTACGACAACACTTATACGCCGGAGCAGATCCGGCCGTTGGTCGAATTGGGTCAGGCCTTGGGAATGGAGATGATTCCCATGCTCAATTCCTGGGGGCACGCCAGCGGAATGCGGAGCCGGTCGAGCGAGCATGTCGTGTTGGACCGGTATCCGCAGCACAAGGACCTGTACGAGGCCGACGGCTGGTCGTTCTGCCTGTCGAACCCGGCCGTCTACGACCATCTGTTCGATCGCTACGACGAATTGCTGGAACTCTTTGCACCGGCTCGGTACTTCCACCTGGGACTGGACGAAGCTTGGGGACACCTCGGACTGAAGGATAGCAAAGAGATCCGGGGGGACGACCCGCTGAAACTGATCCGCAGCCACTTGGACAAACTTCACGGCTACTTCGCGCGACGGAACGTCCAAGTGCTGGTCTGGCACGACATGTTTCTCGAGCGGGACCATCCGCAACTCGGGCGGCAGTCGCCGGCAAACAGCTTTCCGCCGTTCAACACACATCTGGCACTTCCCACCCTGCCCCGCGACGTGATCATCGCCGCGTGGAACTATACGGCAACAGACCAATGGCCCGTACCGAAGTACTTCAGCGACCAGGGTTTTCCCGTTGTCGTCTGCCCGTGGAAGACAAAGCGGAACACGATCGCGTTGGTCGACACCGCCAAGAAGCACGACTTGCTGGGCCACTTGGCGACGACCTGGGACTCGCTTGACGTGTGTCAACCGTCGGTGGCCGAGGCGGGCGTGCTGGCTTGGACCGCGCCGGGCTACAAACTGAACATCCCGTTCGATCATTGGCTGGCAGCGATCCGCGCCCTGCCGATCTGCGATCTGCCGAAGTTGGAAGAGACCTTCGTCCCGGCCCGTTAGCCATCGAACCGGCAACTGGCAGGGCATGGAGTCCGATCCACGCGCTCAATCCAGGTTCCAGGCGTCAAACGGTCGATGAACAGGTGGAGATCGGCAGGCCTCGCAATCTCGACGAAGGTCCGCTAACATGGCACATCGCCTACCCGCCATAATTGCGAGAACGAAAAGGGAACATTCTACTTATCTAGCTCACCCGGCTGCTTACGAAATTCGTCGGACCGTGCTTGGAGTGCTGCTGGCCAGCGTCGCTTTCGCCGCGTCTGCGCCCGGGCGGGCGCAGGCCGCGCCGATGCTGGTGGAAAACGGTCGGGCGGCGGCCGAGATCGTGACCGCCGGGCAGCCGGCGCGGATGGCTCGGCTGGCGGCCGAGGAACTGCAGGCATCATCATTCTGCCGTGATGATTCTGCCAAGTTTTCCCCGGGAGCCTTGCCGCTCACTTTTCCGGCCCGCTGTGCTGAAGCCTGAATGAAACGGATTCACCGGCAACGAAGCGCACACTCGGACGATGCTCCGCGGGCTTTGCACACGGCACGCTTCAGCGCGAACCCGCGCCGGCCGCGACCTTGGGGATCTCGACTTGGGCCAGATAGATACTCGTCTTGCCCTCATGCGACGAGTAGTAGCTGACCCATAGCAGACCGTCGTGCAGCACCAAGCCTGCATAGCTGGTGTCGCCGCCGGAAGGAAGGGCGAGGAACTCGGTGAGTTTGCCTGCCTCGGGATCGATCCAGCACAACGAGGTTCGGACCCGCTTGTCGTACAGCCGCACGGCAGCGACGAGGCGGCCATCGGCCAGACGGATCATGTGCGGGCCGCCGATTTGGACGCCGAGTTTCTGCCAATTCCACTCGGTGTACGGCGGCCGAGACGTGCCGAGATATCCGGAGTTCGGCTGGCCGTCCTGTCGCAACAGACAGTAACAAGTATCGTCGGACAAAAATACCAGCGATGTTTCGTTCGGATAGGTTCCTTCGACCGAGGCCTTTTCGATCAACGTGTCAAACGATTTGCCGTCGGCGCTTGTATACAGCCGAATCCCTCGATTGTCCTTGCCGCAGCCGTAGCCGAATCCGTACGCCTTGTCTTTGTGCCACGTGATCCGCCACAGCCAGTTGTCGCGATCGCCGACCGCGTGCTTGTCGCTCCACGTCCGCCCGTCGGCGGAGAACCAGACGAGCGATTGATGGCGATGCGTGGTCGGTGTGTTGAGCGCCTCGGCTCCGGCCAGCATGAGCCGGTCGTCGGGTGTCACGGTGATCTTGGCGTCGCGGAGGTCCGAGTCGGGCGAGGTGATCAGAGCCGCCGATTCCCATTGATTGCCGTCGACCGACGTGACGACCCGCAGGGCTCCGTCCGGCGAGACGTGCCCCTTCCCTTCGCGAAACACACAAAACCAGCGGTCTTGGAACCGGACCAGGTCGGTAAAGGCGTTGTGCGGCGCTTGATCCCAGATCTTCTGCACCTTGACCAGCTTGGCCTCGTCCGCACGGACCAAGCCGCTCGCGAGAGCCAGAACGACGAACCATGGCAGACACTTCATGATGTCACCTCTTGAGTTAGGGGTAAGTTAGGGGGTCGGGCGTTCAAAATTGAATTTTGAACGCCCGACGCCAGACCACCATACTATGTTGACGTCCGGATTGTCAATAAACTGGAAGCTCGCAGCTTGGGACTGGATGTCCGCGTTGACGACCTCGAACCCCGGAGAACGCCATACCGATGTCCGCGAAACCGAATTTTCTTTCTCGCGCGCTGGACTGGATCGAACGCAACGGCAACCGATTGCCCGATCCGGCCATCCTGTTTTTCGCGCTGATGCTCCTGATCTGGATCGTCTCGGCGGTGGCCGCTCCCATCCCGCTGGCGGAGATCGATCCGCGGACCGGCGAGCCGTTGCGGATCCAGAACCAGCTGACCGGGCCTCGGCTGGCCGAATTTCTGTCCAGCATGGTTACCGTGTTCATCAATTTTGCGCCCCTGGGCGTGGTCCTGGTGGCGATGTTGGGCGTGGGGGTGGCGGAGCATTCCGGCTACATTCACGTGGGACTGAGAAAGCTGTTGCACGTGACGCCCCAGCGCCTGCTGACGCCCATGTTGATCGTGGTCGCCATTGCCAGCCACTCGGCCGTGGATGCGGGCTACGTGCTGGTGGTTCCGCTGGGCGGCGTCATTTTTTATGCCGCCGGCCGGCATCCACTGGCCGGCATCGCGGCGGCCTTCGCCGGCGTGTCGGGAGGCTTCAGCGCCAACTTTGTGCCGTCCAGCTTGGATCCGCTGTTGCAGAGTTTTACCATGACCGCCGCGCAGATCCTGGATCCGGAGATTCGGCTGAATCCGCTGAACAACTATTTTTTCACCTCCGTTTCGTCGCTGCTGATCGTGGGACTGGGCTGGTTCATCACGGACCGCATCGTCGAGCCGCGTCTGAAAGGGATCGCGGTGGACGGGGATCCGGCGGAATTGCCGGTGATGGAGGAAGTTTCGGCCCGCGAGTCGCGGGCCTTTTGGATCGCCTCGTGTGCGGCCGTTCTGGGACTGGTCGGGATGGTGCTCTGGGCGTTGCCCGCCGATTCAGCGTTGCGTGACGATCAAGGGGCGCTGTCTTCCTTTACGTCGCCGATGATGAAGTCCATCGTGCCGTTGATTTTTCTGCTCACGCTGCTGCCGGGCGTCGTGTTCGGCTACTTGTCCGGTGCATTCAAAAGTTCGAAGGACTTGATCCAGACCATGGCGAAAGCCATGCATGGCATGTCGTACTATATCGTGATGGCTTTCTTCTGTGCGTTGTTCATCGATGCCTTTGGCAAATCGAATCTAGGCGCGTTGATGGCCATCAAGGGGGCCGGCTACCTGCAGCAACTGGCCTTGCCCGGAGGCGTGACGATTCTGGGCATCATCCTGCTGACCGGCTTTGTGAATTTGTTCGTGGGCTCGGCGTCGGCCAAATGGGCTCTGATCTCGCCGATCTTCGTGCCGATGCTTATGAAGCTGGGGATTTCCCCCGATTTGACGCAGGCGGCTTATCGTGTGGGCGATTCTTCGACCAATATCATCACCCCGCTGATGCCGTATTTTCCGCTGGTGGTCGTTTTCTGCCAGCGGTATGTCAAGGCGACGGGGATCGGGACCGTGGTCAGTATGATGCTGCCCTTTTCGATCACGTTCTTGGTGTTGTGGTCGCTGTTCCTGCTGGCGTACTGGGCGACCGGAGTGCCGCTCGGCTTGCAGGCAAACTACGTCTATCCCTGATCCTTTGATCCCTGGAGAACGTTCATGAGCTTGAAGCGAGTTTTTCCGCGCGTCGTCTTTATCGCCATCGGCGTGCTGCTGGGCGCGCTCGGCCCGGCGCGCGCCGGAAGCGTCACCGTGTTGACTCCGCCGGTCGGCGAGCAGGCGTACCCGATCGCCGGTGACGTGCTGGCCGATCTGTGGGAGAAGGTGACCCGTCAGCGACCGGTCGTGAAAACCTGGAAAGGCGACGCGAGCCAAAATCAAGGCCAGAACCACGATCTTCCAGAAGGCGATCTGGTGCTGATCGGCTCGGACGCCGTCCATCCGCTGGTCCGGCAGTTGATTCGCCAGGGCGCAATCGAATCGCTAGGCATTCAATACGGCACGGACGATTATCGGCTGGTCTGCCTTTCGCATCAGGAGCGGCGCTGGCTGATCGTGGCCGGCGGCTGCGGACGCTCGACGCTGTACGCGGTGTATGACTTGTTTCGCCGCCAGGCCGGCGTCGAGTATTTTTGGGACGGCGACGTGATTCCGCAGCGCGACGAGATCGGCTTCGAGGAGCTGGACGTGCTGGAACGGCCGCATTTCGCCTACCGCGGCCTCCGCTACTTTGCACATCGCGGCTTGCACCGTTTCCAGGCCGAACACTGGGACCTGGACGACTGGAAACGGGAGATCGACTGGTGTGTGCAGAAGCGGTTCAACCTGTTCATGCTGCGCACGGGGATCGATGACCTGTTTCAGCGGGCCTTTCCCGACGAGATACCGTATCCGCCCACGGATGCCAAGGACCCGGACGGCGTCGACCGCTCGTACGACGATCGAACCTCGTTTTGGGCGCTGCGGTATCGCGGGGAACTTCGCAAACAGGTGCTGCAATATGCCCGCGATCGCGGCCTGCTACACCCGGAAGACGCGGGAACGATCACGCATTGGTACTCGCACACGCCCAGTTCGTTCTATCGCAGCCGGCCCGATTTTCCGGTGATCCGCGACCAGCGGACGGGCTATTCCTTATCGACGCATGCGATCTGGGATATCGAATCGCAGGTCACGTGGGATGCCTACTGGAAGCTGACCGAGACGCACATCCGCCAGTTCGGCGAGCCGCGGATGTTTCACACGATCGGCATGGCCGAGCGGACGTTCGGCGGCGACGATCGCGATAATCTGCAACGCAAGCTGTACGTGTATCGCAAGACGCAGCAGAAGGTCCGCGAGCATTATCCCGATGCGCCGCTGCTGATCGCCAGCTGGGATTTCATCGGCTGGAACTGGAACGATCGCGACGTCAATCGCCTGTTGTCGGAATTCGATCCGCGGAAGACGATCCTGCTCGATTACACGGCGGATTGCGCGCGCAAGGTCACCTATCGCGACTGGGGCGTGAAGGAGCATTTTCCCTGGATCTTCGGCATCTTCCACGGTTTCGCCCGCAACAGCGACGTCCACGAGGACTTCGAGATCCTCGCGCCGCGACTCGCCGAGGCGGCGGCCGACAAGCTGTGCCAGGGGCTGGTGCTGTGGTCGGAGATTTCCCACAACGACACGTTCATGTTGGAGTATTTGGGGGCCAACAGCTGGCAGCCGAGCGAAGTGGAATTGCCCACGGCGGCGGCCCGCTATTGCCGCACGCGGTACGCGCCGGAACTGGCCGGCCGGATGGAGCCGTTGTGGAACGGTTTCTTGGACGCTTCGCAACTGCTGCACTGGTTCGACAATCGGGGCGAAGCGCAGGCTTGGTTCGGCGAGCCGCAATACCGGCTGCTGGCCACGTCGGCGTTTCTGAACCTGGCGCCCGAGCGGTTGCCGCGGCTGCAGGCCGATCTCGAGCGGTTCCGATCCGGGCTGGCGGCGGCGCCGCAGGTGCTGGCCGGATTGGCGGACATCGCCCTCGAGCGTGAGGCCGATCCGTTGTGGAGACGCGATGCCTTGGACATGGCGCGGACGATCGCCAACCGGGCGTTGGTGGCGGCTTTCACCCAAGGCGCGCTGGAGATGGAAGACTGGCGTCAGGGACAGGCGGACGGCGCGCCGGTCCGCCGGTCGGCCGAACGCACGCGGCGCCTGATGGACGCGCTGGCCGACGTGCTCGCCCTGTCCGACGACTTCTCGATGCACGCTTCGTTAAAGCGTTTGGAACGAGCCCTGCCGCTGAACGAGGTCGCTCCGACCGTGAATCCGCACAGCGAACGGACGCTCAAGTCGAACGCGGAAAACGGCTACTGCCGCAGCCAGCACTACGAGTTGGTTCGCCACGTCTACCGCACGGAGCTGGACGCATACTGGGAATGGGTGCTGGGCAAAATCGAAGCGGGCGACAAGACGCCGTGGAAGCGGCCGGCGGAGTTTGCTGCGCGGGCCAAGCAGATTGCGGATGCGTTCTACGACAAGCCTTTGGCAGCGATGGCGCCTGCGCCGCAGGAAACCGCGGCGCTGGCCCCGGCGTTGACGCGTTTGGGCGGTGTGGTGAAAGAGCTGTTGGATCGTGACGCGGAACCGCGTTGACGCGAGGCCAGCCGGTGAGGTTGTCGACGACGATGCCATCATGAAAGGAGGACCCATGTCCGTCCCCCGCACGACACACCTCGTCTGTATTTCTCCCTGGTCGGTCCAGGCGATGATTGGGGATCGGGCGTGAGAGAGGCACTGCCACCATCGCCTCCGTTGTCGGTACCGAAATGGGTGCGCGAGTCTTGCAGGCGAGAGATGCCGCCGCCGGTCGCCAAAATGCCCGATGTTCCCGGACTCGTCGAGAAACCGTTCGACAGCGATGCGGCCGAGAATCTTGGCATGGCCGTGGTCCTCATACGCAGTATCCCCAGGGAAGCCGGCGATCAGCACATCTACTATCGTCTGGCTGCCGACGCACTGTGGCGGAACGGCCGTATGCCCACCCACGTGGACCTGCATGAAGTTGCATTGTTTCGCGCAGAGGCGGATGCCGTCATATTGGCTTCACGATGCACGAGGCCCACGGCGAACACGGAAGGTGGACATGGCATATGTCGCGGATACGGGAAACTTGTACGACTTGGAACAATGACGATTTTTAGGACCCATCGGTCGTTTCCTCAAATCGTGGCGGGTCAACCAGGAGCACCGCGAGCCGCGAGTGGGGGGGCCAATAATGCAGGGCCGCTGTGCAGCAGCTTCCACGTGGCTGAAGCTTGTGACAGTGCGACTTGAAAACGTCGCAAGTTACCCGTAGCCGGCTGACCGGCGCAAACGGAACACGCCAGGACGCACCGCTCTTCGCGTTGTCTCCGTCTCAACGGCCGACCAACGGTTTTTCGCGAGCGCCTTCGGCTTCGACGATCGGCCACGTCGCGCGCAGCGGGTCGGCGTAAGGACCGATCTTGTTTAACGGAATTGGCTGGAACCCTAGTTTCCAAGCGGGCGATTCGGGCGGCAAGCGATAATCATCGCGCTCGGCGTCGACGAACAGCGGATCGGCGACCAGCGAATTGCGGTCCATGCCCAGAGACTGCCAGGATGCCCACTCGTCCAGCACCTCGATTTCCTGCAATCGCACGTCGTCAACCCACAACGTACCGGCCGGCTCGCGGAAGTCGATCCGGATGCGAAACGTCTTCATCTGTTCGTGATAGCCGCGGTCGTCCGGCGCCGGCACGCGGAACACGAATGCGCGCTCGCTCCAGTCGCTGTCGGCAGTGGTCTCGGCGGGTGAACTGGCCCAGAAATACGCGCCGGCGACGTACGACTGGAGCATCACCGCCGCTTTGGCTCCGGCCGTTTCTGCCTTGAAGCGGGCGCTCAGACGGTAGTGCTGTCCCGGCTGGACTTCGAATTCGGCGCTGACGATTTGCGGAGGGAAATCCCGCCCGTTCGCCTCCTGGCCCACGCCGCCGGTCATGCGTAGCGAGCGTTCCCCGTCGGCCGCGGTATCCGCGGTCCAAGCGGCTGTCGATTCTTTCGGTTTCATTTGCCAGGTCCAGCCGGCGGGCAGCGCATCTGGTTGGCCCGACTCGAAACTCGGATTGGCCACCAGGTTTTCCGAGCGCGCCGGCCCGGGCTGGCTCTGGCCGGTCAACAGCGGCTGGCCGAAGTGCCAGATCAGGTTCTGGTCGCACGTGTTGTGATCGAACGGAAAGGTGCGAAAGCTGGTGTACTTGGCCTGCGGATCCCGCCAGTAGATGATGTTCCGCCGATAGACGTTGCCGCTCATGATCTTTCCGTCCGGCAATACGGCTTGGCTCGGGTGCAGCTGCATGTTGCGCATGGCGCGCCAGGCCGGCTCGGCTGCGACCGACTCGTAGCCTTGGATCATGGTCGGCAGATGGCTGGTCCAATACGAGTGCTTTTCGGTCCAGCCGTTGCATTCCATCTGCTGCAACTTGCCGTCCACGAAGATATTGTTCTCGATCAGATTGTCGCGGCCGTTGTGCAGGTGGATCAGGCCGCGCACGGCCCGGGCGACCACATTGCCGATCACGTCCACGCCGCCAGCGTTGTCGTCCAGGTAAATGCCCCAGGCGTAGTGGGGCGAGACCCATTTGCCATGTTCCTGGCCGTAGCCGAGGATGTCGTGGAAGTAATTGTAGCGGATCTGCGTGCCGCGCGAGCCGAGCCAATCGCGGCCGCCGGTGTAGACCGCGCCCGTATCCGCTGTTTCCAGGTTCACGTGGCGGATGTGATTGTATTCGATCACCAGGTTGTTGCCGCCAAAGCCGATGCCGAAGCGGGGACAGTCGTGGATCAGGTTGTGCGAGGCGCGGTTGCCCACGCCGCTGAGCGAAACGCCCACGCCCTGCTTGTAGAACACGCCGGTATGGTGGATGTAGTTGTTGTCCGCGAAATTCCCGGCGGCGGTCAAGGTCTTGCGGTCTCCGCCGCTGAGCGTGACGGCGTCCCGGCCGATATCGTGCAGGTCGCAGCCCGACACGCCGTTGTCTTGCCCGCCGCTGATCGTCACGCCCGATCCGCCGTAGTCGCCTACGTTGCGGATGATCGAGGCGACGATGCGGCAAGCGGTGGTCTGGTTCATCGAGATCGCCGTGCCTTCGCAGCATTCAAATACAAATCCGCGGAACGTCACGTGCGCCGTGCCCGGGCCGAATTCGAGGATGGTGCGCATCGTCGGCACGTACACAGGGTCATTCCGCAGCGGCTCGGGCGGCCAGAAGTACAGTGTCCAGGTGCGCTGGTCCAAGTACCATTCGCCGGGCGCGTCCAGTTCTTCGAACAGGTTGCGGACGTAATATCGGTCGGTAGGGCGGATGGGATACGAGCAGTCTGCGACCAGCTTAATCGTCCGCGTATCGCGGTCGACCGAGGCGATGCGGACGATGTTGTTCCACCAGTTGTAGCGAGGAAAGACAAAGACCTCGCTCTCCTCCGGATGGGCCCACGGACGCGTGTCGCCGACCTGGTACTGCAAGGTCCGGCGGTCCTCGCCCGGAATCTCGGCGTACATCGGCACCGCTTTGCCGTCGGCGTAAGCCCAACCGCCGCCGTAAGGGTTCTGCGGATCGAAGTTCGGATACCGCGCCAGGTGTTGCCGCCGGCCGGCGAAGATCAGCTGGCGAAAGACGACGCCCTCCAAGCCTTGGGCGCGCAAATCGGCTTGGAGGATTTCGCCCTGGTGAGGCTGGAAGTCAGCGACAGGCCGGCCGCCAATCAGTTCCGGCCGTTCCCCCTGGTAGCCGCGCCAGATGACCGGGGCCGCGGCCGTGCCGGAATCCCGGGCGTCCAGCTTCAACGTCTGGGGCAACGCGTACCGGCCGGCCCGGACATGGACCGTCACCAGTTCGGACAACTCGCCGCCCGCCTTGATCCGCCGGACCTCGTCGCGAGCCCGCTGCAGCGTGGCAAAGGGCCCGTCGGTTTGCGAAGCGTTAGATTCCGCGGCTTGGCCCGACCAGGCGTCCTGGCCGGCGCTCGACACGTACAAGTCCGCCGCCGAGGCCGCCCAGGGACAGCATGCGGTGATGAGGAACATAACGAGAAAGGTTCGCATTGGTTGTCTCCTGGAATTTTGATCGAGCAGTTCTCGAGCAGCAGCAAGTCGGCGGGATCGGGGGGCTGGGGGATGAAAAAACTGTTAACTCATCCACAGGACTCATCGTAAGTAAGGAAACACGGTGCATCAAGGTGGCCAAGAACGTGACGATGTCCGCCGCGGGAAAGATCGTTGCTGCTAGATTAGGAAGTGTGCTGGGATTTCTTGGCGATTTCTGCGGGGACGTGACGTCAAGCGATCACGGTCGGATGTTCCGCTGACGGATTCGCCCGGCGAAATGCTTGCGCATCTGCTGGACGCACGAGGCGTGACCGACGCCGATGTGGCTGCTGCAACTGCTATGTTGAAGCCGATGCTTGCCCGGTTCATCAACGGTTCGCAAGCCATGGATAAGGGGTCGGGTGTTCAAAATTCAGTTCGGGTCGCCAGATAGTCTAACCACCGGGAACGATCGTACTCGGTCAAAATTGAATTTTGAACGCCCGACCCCCGATTGCATCGTTGCCTGACTCGGATTGTCATCGAGCCGTCTCGATGCGCACCGAGTCGCCGTCGGCCAACGAATCCGAAGGGTTGAGGATGACGCCATCCGGCGGACTGACACCGCCGAGAATCTCGACCGTTTGGCCGAAATCACGGCCCAGTTTGACGGATCGCAGCGCGACCCTGCCGTCGGACTGGACCACGCCCACCTGCGGGCCTTCGGCGCGGAACAGCAGGGTGTTGCCCGGCAGCGTCAACGGCGACTGGCCTGCGGTCTCGGCGAACCTCACCTGACCGAAGCAGCCCGCGAGAATCTCGCCGCGGGAGTTGTCCACTTCAAGTTCCGTCAGCAGCGTGCGCGAGTCGGCCGAAATCGCGCCGGCGGTGCGCGTCACCTGGGCGGAAAAGATTTCGTTCGGCCGCTCGGGTATCAGCAACTCGGCGCTCTGGCCGGCGGCCAGACGCAAGGCGTGGGGCTGCGGAACCCGGACGTAGACGCGCAGCTTGTCCGTTTGCGCCAGGCGAAAGAGTTCCTTCGCGCCGCCCGCAGCGATCAGGTCTCCGATGTCGGTCTGGCGCGCCGTAATGATGCCGGAAAACGGCGCGGTGACTCGTGCAAACGCGTGCAGTTCTTCCAAGCGGCGAGCATTGGCGCGGGCCGCATCGACCATGGCGTTTTTCATCGTCACCCCCGCTTCGTTTTCGTCGCATTCCTCTTTGCTGGCAGCGTCCAAGGCCACCAACCTGGCCGAGCGGTCAGCCTTGGTCTTCGCCAGGGCCAGCGCCGCTTCCGCCTGGGCCAATTCATGGCGGGCTCGCTCGAGTTCCTGACCGAGTTCGGGGGTCTCGATCTCGGCCAGCAATTGGCCGGCCGCCACCCGGTCGCCCATGTCCACCAGGCAGCGTTTCAGATAGCCGCTGGCCCGAGCGTAAATCGGCGACTCCAGCCACGGCTTGACCTCCGCCGACATCAGCAGCCCGGCCGCTGGTTTGCCCGGCGAAGGGGACACCACCGTGACAGTGGGAACGGCCAATTCGGTCGTTTCACGAGCCAACGCCACTTGCCGGCGCCAGCGCGGTTCCAAGCCGGCATAGAAGGCTGCGCTCAGGACACACACCGCAGCGGTCAAAGCGACGAACACCCGCCAGAGCCTGGCACGCGGCGGGACCGCAACAGGTTGATCGACCGGCGGGTTCGCTGGATTCAGTTCTGCTACAGGCATCACGGTCATCCCTCTCGGTACTGCGCGGGTGGTTTCGTACGTCAGCCTTTCCAAGCTGACCCAATTCAAGCCCGGCCAACGAGCCTGGCCAGGGCCGTCAGGCGGGAAAGCCTAGGTATTGTTGCGAAATCCCTCGCAGACCGCTAACGGACGGGAACGAGGGCATCGCGATCCTCCAAACTCCTCACTTGCGTTCGTCGATGCAGCAGGCGAAAGACCACCGGGACAAAGAACAACGTGGCAAACGTCGCGACGATCAGGCCGCCGATCACAGCGCGGCCCAACGGTGCATTCTGCTCGCCGCCCTCACCCAAACCAAGGGCCATCGGCAACATGGCGATGATCGTTGTCAGCGCGGTCATCAGCACGGGGCGCACCCGGCCTGCGGCGGCTTCCCAAGCGGCGATCAGCGGGTCGTGCCCCTCGTGCAACTGGTTGCGCGCAAACGTCACCACGAGCACCGAGTTGGCGGTGGCAATGCCCAGGCACATGATCGCGCCCATCAGCGCGGGAACGCTGAGCGTGGTGTGTGTGAGATACAGGCCCCACGCGACGCCCGCTAACGCCCCGGGCAGCGCCGTCAGGATGATAAAAGGGTCGAGCCAGCTTTGAAAGTTGACCACCAGCAGCAGGTAGATCAGGACGATCGCCATCATCAACCCGACACCAAGGCCGACGAAACTGGAATGCATCGTCTGGGCTTGGCCGCGGAAAGTAATGAAGTTGCCTCGCGATAAATCCTTCTCGGCCTCGGCGATCAACGGCCGGATGTCGCGCAACACGCCGCCCAGATCGCGGCCGTTCACACCCGCCAGGACGTCGATCACCGGCATTACATTATAATGGTTCACGATCGGCGGACCGCTGGAGCGGCGGATGGTGGCCAAGTTGGTCAGCAGCTGGCCTTCGCCCTGCCCCGCTTGGCCCGATCGTGCCGGAATCGCCTGGAGGTCCGCCAGCGAATCCATCGCATGCTGCGGGGCCCGGACGTTGATCAGGTATTGCACGCCTTTCTTGGGGTGCAGCCAGTACATCGGCTGTACCTGGCTGCTGCCGCTGAGGCTCAGCAGCATCGAGTTGGCGACATCGCGCTCCGTCAAACCAAGTTCCATCGCCTTGGTGCGGTCCACGGCAAACTGCAGCCGGGGCTGATCCGCCGGCTGTTGCACCCGCACGTCGGCGATGCCGGAAACCCGGCGAAGTCGCTCCGCCAGCCGCTGAGCAACGGCTCGATTCTGGGCCTGATCTCGGCCTACGATCTGGATGTCAAACGGCGCCGACAGGCCGAAATTGATGGTCTGACTCACGATATCCGCGGGCAGAAAATAGAAGGTGACTCCGGGAAACGCGCGGTTCAAGCGGAGCCGCAAACGTCGCACATACTCTTCCGTCGGCCGATGCCCCGGCCGCAGCGAAACCAGGATGTCGGCGTCGCCCACGCCGACCAGTCCGTTGTCGATATACGTCAGAGGAACGCCGCCAAAGGGGATCCCGATGTTATCCAGGATCCCGGCGATCTCGTGCGCAGGAATCTCTTGGCGAATCTCGGCTCCGACCCGATCCACCAGCTTGGCGGTTTCCTCGATGCGCGTGCCGCTGCGCGCCCGCAGGTGCAGACGGAACTGGCTCGCGTCGACGGTCGGGAAAAAGTCCTGGCCGAGTTGCGGCACCAACTGTAGCGAAGCCAGGCAGAAGACAAGAAAGGCCACCAAGAAGGTGAAGCGGTAGTGCAAGGCCGTCGCCAGCCATTGGGAGTAGCTGTCCTGAAAGCGCGCAAAGCCTCGCTCGAAAGCGGCCTGGAAGGCCACGAAGGGCCGCAGCCACAGCGCCACGGCGGTCGGGCCGGTATGCCCGAGTCCGTCGCGGTGACCATAAAACCTCATCACCAACGTGGGCACAAGGGTCCGGGAGAACCCGTAACTGGCCAGCATCGCAAACACAACGGCTTGGGCCAACGGCACGAACAAATACCGGGCCGTTCCCGTGAAAAAGAACATCGGCACAAACACGATGCAGATGCACATCGTCGACACAAACGCCGGCAGGGCAATCTCCTGGGCGCCATCCAGGATCGCCTGCACAGTGGGCTTGCCCATCGCCAGGTGGCGATGAATATTCTCGATGGTGACCGTCGCGTCATCCACCAGAATGCCGACGGCCAGCGCCAGTCCGCCCAACGTCATCAGGTTGATCGTCTCACCCAGCGCGCTGAGCGCCGTGATCGACGCCAACACGGAGAGCGGAATCGAGGTGGCGATGATCAGCGTTCCCCGCCAAGTGCCCAAGAACAACAGGACCATCAGCGCCGTCAGCGCCGCGGCAATCATCCCTTCGTGCAGCACCCCGCGGACGGCCGCCCGGACGAACACGGATTGGTCGCAAACTCCTTGGCCTCCAACTCCGGGGGCAGCCCGCTTAAGACCCGCGGCATGGCGGTTTGGACGCCGCGGACCACTTCGAGCGTCGAAGCCGTCCCGCTCTTCAAAATGGTCAGCAGTACGCCGCGCACGCCGTCCAGGCGGACGATGTTCTGTTGCGGTTGGAAACCGTCGTGGACCAGCGCCACGTCGCGCGCCCGGATCACCGCTCCGTTGACGATCTTGATGGGCAAATCGTTCAGTTCTTCCAGGACGGCGGGGCTGCTGTTCAATGTCACATCGAATTCGGTGGAGCCGATTTTTGCGGTGCCGCTGGGCAGGATCAAATTCTGGGCGTTGAACGCATTGACCACGTCCACCGGCGAAAGGCTGTTTGCCTTCAATGCCGCCAGGTCGAGGTCCACCGCCACCACACGCGACTTGCCCCCGTAGGGATATGGTATTGACGCGCCCGGCACGTTGGCCAAGCCCACCCGCACCTGGTTAAAGGCCAGATCCTGCAGTTCCTGCTCGGCGAGCTTCTTGCTGGCGAAACTGTACTGCAAGATGGGAACCGTCGAAGCGTTGTAGCGGATGATAATCGGCGGAGTGATGCCGGGTGGCAAGATGCGCAAAATCGCCTGCCCCGTGGCCGTGACCTGCGCGACCGCCGCGTCCACCGAGGCGCCCGGCCGGAGAAAAACCTTGATCACCGCAGCGCCGCTGTACGCCGTACTCTCGGTGTGCTCGATGTTGTCCACAAGCGTCGCGATCATCCGCTCGTGGTTGAAGACAATCCGCTGCTCGATCTCCTGGGCGTTCAAGCCATTGTAGATCCAGACCGCGCTCACCACGGGGATGTCGATGGATGGGAAAATGTCCGTGGGCGTGCGCCGCAAGACAAACGGTGTCAGCAACAGCAGCACCAGGGCCGCCACCACGAAAGTATACGGCCTGCGAAGGGCCAGCCGAACAATCCACATCCTTGATGTCCCCTTGGTGCAAGAACGTATTATGGCGAACCTTGACGGGAAGGCAAGGGAACCCCGGCTCGATACGGGCGACCAGGACAACGAGAGGGCCCGTCGCAATTCTCGCCGTAGGGGCGCGTCACAGGACTGCTTCCGCCGCGCTCTCGGCCGACTCCAGCGGTTCGCTCGTCGAGCAGCGGATTTCCCAACCGCCGCCGAGGGTCCGGTAAATCTCGACCAGACTCCGCGCGAATTCCCCGGTGGCTTGCGCGAGCCGGTCTTGTTCCAGGGCCAAGGCGATCTGCAGAGTGAACACGCGGTTGAAGTCCGTTTTACCTTCGCGATACTGCAACAGGGCCATCTCCACCGCGTTCTGCGCCGCCTGGACGCCTTCGGTCAGAATCGCGACTCGCTCCTGCGATTTCAGGAACGCGATCAGCGCGTTTTCGGCTTCTTCATTGGCTCGCAAGACGGTGTGCTGATATTCGGCGGCCAACTGCTGGAATCGAGCATCCTGGACGCGGATATTGTTCCGCAGACGGCCATAGTTGAGGATGTTCCAGCGCAGGGACGGACCGACCGAACCGCTGAAGGCCGCGCCGCGGAACAGTTGGGCAAAGTCGTTCGCCTCCAATCCTACGGTCCCGGTAATCGCCAGATGCGGATACAGTTCGGCGGTGGCCACGCCGATCTGTGCACTCTGGGCTGCCAACGCTCGTTCTGCGCGGCGGACGTCCGGACGGCGGCGCAACAGGTCCCCGGGGATTCCCATGGCGACCTCCGGCGGCGCAACGGGGATGGGACCGGTTGCGAGTTCCTCTTGCAGATCCCGGGGCGGAATTCCGCACAGAATGCACAACCGGTTATTCGCCTGGCGCAATGCGATCTCCAGCGAGGCGATGACGGATTCGGTCTGGGCCAGGTTGTTTTGGGCTTGGAACACATCCAGCTTGGTCGTGGCGCCTTCTCGAAACCGGGCCTCCGCAACGCGCAGCGAGCCCCGTTGTGCTTCGGCGTTGGCGCGAACCAGTTCCAGGCGGGTTTGCTGCGTGCGGATCTCGACGTAGGTGACGCCGACGTCTCCCAGCAGCGTCACCAACACGTCGTCGTAATTCTCAATCGAGCCGTCCAGATCCGCGTCGGCCGCCTCGACGGCGCGGCGAAACCGCCCCCAGAAATCCAGTTCCCAGGCCAGGTTAAAACCAGCGTCCCAAATGCTGAACGACTGTCCTGCGGCCGGTACGCCGAGTCGCTGCGCCGTTTGGCGACGAGCGTAATCGGCAAACGCCTGTTGCGACTGAGGCAGCAGATTGCCCGCCGTGATCGCGCGTTGAGCGCGGGCCTCCAGCACGCGGAAACCGGCCGTGCGGAGATCCAGATTCTGCTCGCAAGCGTTGACAACCAGCGTCTCCAGCGCCGGATCGTTGAAGACGGTCCACCATTGACCGTGGCCAGCGGATTCGTTCCGCACGCGCACGTCGCCGCTGTCGATCCAATCCTCTGCGACCAAGGCCTCGGGCGGGCAATACTCCGGCCCGACTTTGCCGCCGTTGGACCACCACTGGCACATGCTTGTGCAGCCGGGCAGGCAAGCTAGCAGGATCGCGACAAAGGCAACTCCGGCTGCTGGCACGTTGCTTCCGCAAAACGGCAGCTCTGTCGGCGAGTTGCTGTGCGTAGGCGATGCATGGAACTCTTGACCTTTCCGAGTATCACCAACCGCGTTGTGCAACAGCTGGTGAAGGACGAACGGCAACCGGGCCTGCTCGCGGCTCCGTCCGAACGGACCGTCAGCCGGCGAAATGCCGACCACCTCGCCCTATTTATCTGTTCAGTCGGCATAATCGTCATAATCGATACAGACGGAATCCGGAAAGCGCGGGAAAAAACCTCGACCGCCGACCAACCGATGTTCCAATTGTCAGACGGCTCTTTGAAACTGACCTGTGCGGAGGTGCTGCGGAGTACCAAAACAGCAGCGGGTGGATTGGGAAATAAACGATTGCTGCCACGACGCGATCGACCTTGAGTTAATCCTGTACACCCACCTTCGACTCATTCAGAGGCCAACGGGCTACCGACAGGGCATTCTTCTGACGCGTCGGCTTCCATTGCCGCTTCCGCCACAACCCGAGCCGCGAGCTTGTTCCTCTTGGCCGGCGTTTGACGGCCTAGTCATAACCCCAGACGGCTGCTATACTTCGGCGAACGGCTGTTAGCACCGCAGATCCAGGCCGATCCGATGATTTCTATCGCGAAACTCATTCAGGAATTGGGCTACGACGATTCACCCAACTTCGTCACGGGGGCAGCGCTCGCGCGGGTATCCAGCCACGCCCATATCTTTCGGCGCGCAGAAAAACACTGCGGCTTGGTCGGCGTCTACACGCTGCGTCAAGATGCGTCGCTTCGCGGATCGTTGGTCCCGGTGGTTTATGTTTGCGAACCAAGATCCGAGAAGGATGCGCTGCAGGTCCACCGCCTGGTCTGGAACCAAGACGTGGTTCCCTTCGTGATCGTTCGCACGCCGCAAAAGGTGCGAATCTACTCGGGCTTTGGATATCGCGAAGACAGAATGGCGTCAAGGCGAACCACATCGCGCATCCTGAACGAGGCCGTGGAAGCGCAGGACATAGCCTCTAGGCTCATTCCCAGCTTCCACGCGGACCACATCGACGACGGCACGTTATGGCGCGACAAAGGCCAATTCGTGACGCCGGACATGCGAGTCGATTGGCGGCTGCTCGACAACCTGGAGCGGCTGGGACGGGTGCTTCGCGACCACATGGAACTTGGACCGGGTGCCGCGCACGCCCTCATTGGCAAGTACGTTTACCTGCGATATCTCCGCGACCGGAAAATCCTGTCCGACGAACGCCTCGATTTATTCGCGATTAAGGCGAGAACGGTCTTCAGTCGTGACGCCCAACTCACGGCGCTCCGCTCGTTGGTCGAGCAACTGGATGATTGGCTCAACGGCTCAGTGTACGATATTCCATGGGAGGAAGGTGTCAAGGCGGATCACGTGCAAGAGGTCGCAGGGACGTTTTTTGGAGATGACCCGCGTACCGGCCAACTCAACCTCTTTGAAGACTACGACTTCTCGTACATCCCGATCGAGACCCTTTCCGTCGTTTACGAGCAGTTCTTGCACTCCCAGGGAAAGGCCAAGGCCGCCGGCGCGTACTACACGCCCATTCCTCTGGTCAACTTCATCCTTGATGAACTCGAAGTCCGCTGTCCTTTCAAGAAAGGGATGCGGGTGCTTGATCCATCCTGCGGCTCGGGTGCATTTCTGGTGCAATGCTACCGCAGACTGATCGAAAGGGAACGATGGGAGCGGAACGTCGAGAAATTCCGCCCCCGTGAACTTCGAGAGCTATTGCAGGAGCACATCTTCGGCATCGACCGCGATGAGGATGCGTGCCAAGTCGCCGAACTGAGCTTGACTTTGACGCTGCTTGATTACGTCGAGCCACCCGACTTGACAAACACCAACTTCAAGCTCCCCAAGCTCCGTGGCGCAAACGTTTTCGGCGGCGCTGACGAGGACTTCTTCAACACGGATTCACAGTTTCACAAGAAGGCGGGCGAATCGAGATTCGACTGGGTGGTGGGAAATCCGCCTTGGACCGAGTTCAGCGATGAGGATCCTCGCCCGCAGGATGAACCTGTGCGCCAGTGGAAGATCGCGAACGGAGGCGAGTACCCCACCGGAGGCAATCAGATCGCGGAGCTATTTGCGTGGAAGGTCACCGAGCACGTTGCGCCGCGTGGCGCAGTTGGCTTGCTGTTGCCCGCGATGACCTTGTTCAAGGACGAGTCCACACGCTTTCGCCGGGCGTTTTTCGGCAACCTAAAGGTCAATGCGGTCGTGAACTTCGCGAACATGGCCTATGTGCTCTTCGCCGGGCGGGCGGAAGTGCCGGCAGCGGCGTTCTTCTACGAGTTGCGCCCGGACGCGGAAATCGCGCCGGGTGAACCCGAGCGGATAATCACGTTCGCGCCGTTGATAACGAACCAAGAACCCAACCGTCCCTTGCGCTTCAACAGCAAGGTGGACACTTGGACCATCACCGTCAACGGGAGCGAAGTCCGCGAAGTCGATATCGCGGACGCCGTCCGAGGCGACGCGCTCACGTGGAAACTCGCGATGTGGGGGTCGCATCGCGATCGGCGGCTGCTTGAATCGGTCGAGAGTCGTTTTGATTCTCTCGGAACAGTTGGGGCGGCTCGTGGTCTAGCTATTCACTCAGGATTCGAGCCACGAACTTCTGGCACGGAAGTGCGAGAGCTGTCAGGGAAGAAACGCATTAATCAGAACGCGATCCGTGGATTGCGTCACGTGTTTGCGTTTCCCGCGTGGACGCTTGAGGCGTTCCCGGCGGAGTTGGCCCATGCTCGTCCCGGGCGAGACGAGTTGCCGGTCGCGGTGTCTCGACCACCGCACATCCTGTGCGACGCCGCCCGGCGATTTGCGGTCTATAGTGACGAGTTCATTGTTGTCGGCGCGCGACAACCGGCAATCGCGGGTCCGAAAGAACAATCCGACTTTCTCAAGGCACTTTCCCTCTACCTCAGTTCAGACTTCGCAAGGTACCATCAATTCCTGATGTCCCCACAATGGGGAGTATCGTTCAATCGCGCCAATCTTGAGACCCTTCGAGACATTCCCGTTCCACTGCTGGGCATGGGCGAGGCTGATCTCGCAGATTGGCTCGTCTTGCACTTTCGGCTTGTGAACGCATCCCTCAGCGGACTGACCGATGCGTCGGCGGCGATACCGAAGAAACGGTCGACGGGCCAGCAGCGAGCACTGCTTTTTGATTCCGTCCCGGCGGACGAAAACATTTATGAGCTGGTCCAAGAACTCAATGATCGCGTCTACAGGCTGCTCGGCCTGCGCGACACAGAACGAATGCTGGTCGAAGATTTCGTACACGCTAAGAGGTTCGCAATCAAGGGAAAAGTCTCCAAAGAAACCGCTGGCGTCCCCGATCCAGGAGAACTCAAGCAATACGCGGCAGTCTTGAAATCCGAACTTGACGATTTCTTTGAGAACGGCTCTCGTCTGCGTCACAGGGTCCGCGTGTCGTACGACCAGCGTTCTCGTACCGGGATGGTGGAGATCGAATTGCTGGAGGATCATCGCGGGCTGCTACCAGTAACGGTGCATCCGGCCGATGCCAGCACATCGGCCGATTTCGAGCGGGTGCGAAAGCAGGTGCGCGAGGAACGAAGCCAATGGTTGTACTTCGAGCGCAATCTACGGGTTTACGATCCGCCCCGCACGCTGCTGTTGAAACCGTTACAGCGAATCCACTGGCTTCGGAGCCAAGCCCTTTTGGATGCCGATACGATCATCGCCGAGACGATTACGGCCGGGGGGAAATGACTTGTCGCTTCAATCGAGACCCAGCGGTGCCGTCGGCACTCCTGAGCGAGGCCAGTACGTCGGCCAGTTCCGCCGACATTGTCACGAACTGATTGCATTTGGGTACAGCGGAATCCACGCCGAGGACCATTCCCGATCGGAAGAGGACTTCATCACACAGCGGCTCAAAGAGATCATCAAAGCAGCCCAGCGCGCGGGAAGTCTGCCTCGATGGGCGGACCGATATTTCATCACCGACCAGGGGCCGGTTAGCGTGCCCGGCTTCGTCGGCAAGGAGCGGCCGAAAATCGATATCGAAATCGAATCGGCTGAGTCTCGCAGCCGTCCCGTGTTTCATTTCGAGGCCAAGCGGCTCCGCACCGACGCCTCGCATTCCGTGAGTGCCTACGTCGGCGTCGACGGACTCGGTAGCTTCTTGAAGGAGTTGTACGGCCGTTCGGGAGGCGAAGGTGGCATGCTGGGCTATGTCCAATCGGAATCCCCGGAGCACTGGGCCAATTCTATCGAAGGGAAGATCCTACGTGATGGGACACAGACGCATCGGATTACAGACGACGGCGCATGGGCGGCGGTCCGTTTGGTCCGCGCGTTAAAGCATACCTATGTTACGCGGCATTATCGACCGACACTGAGCGATATCAGCATCTATCACACGCTACTGAACTTCGCAGTCGCCGCATCTCCGCTTCGGGAGCCGAATTAACCTCTCTTCGCCGAACCTTTCGTCGGGTCGGTCGCCCCATGCAGCAAGTCGACATCCAGATTGCAGCAATTCTTCACGGATGCTGACTACTCCGCTCGCAACGCATCGATCGGCTCCAGCGCCGCTGCGCGCGCGGCGGGATAGAGGCCGAAAGCTACGCCGAGGGATACCGAAAACAGGAAACCGATCGCGGCCGAAGGCCACGAAATGACCGCGTCCCAGACACCCGCTGTCGAGACGGTCCAGGCCGCTCCCAGGCCGATGGCGACACCCAACAAGCCGCCCAGACCGGCCAGCATGGCGGATTCTAACAGGAACTGGTTTCGGATGTCGCAACGCCGCGCGCCGATCGCCCGCCGCAGGCCGATCTCGCGAGTTCGCTCCCGCACGGAAATCAACATCACCGCCAGAATGCCCACCCCGCCCACCAGCAGTGAGATCCCCGAAACGCTGCCGATCAGCAGGGTCATGGACTGGGCCGTTTCGCGTTCCGTGGCCAGCAGGGTGGCCTGATTTTGGATCGTGAAATCGTCGAGCTTGTCGCCCAGACGGTGGCGGCGGCGCAGCAACTGTTGTATCTCCACCTCAGCGGCATCCACCTGATCGCTCGACTTGGCCTGGACGTAGATCGTCTGGATATAGTCCACGTTCATCAGCCGCCGCATGGCGGTGGCCAAGGGGACAATCACGATATCGTCTTGGTCCAGCCCGTTGGCATCGACGCCTTTGGGAGCCGTAACGCCGATCACCTCAAACGGAATCCGGCCGATGCGGAACGTCAGGCCGACCGGATCGGCCTCGAGGAACAGGTTCTGCACAACCGTGGGGCCGACGATGGCCACGCGCCGTCGGCCACGGCATTCGTCGAGATCGAACACCCGCCCGGCGGCGATGGAGATGTTGCGGATGGCAAATCCCTCGGGGTCGATTCCCAGCACCGTGGCGTTCGCGTTTTCCGCTTCCCACCGCGTGGCCAACTTCTTGTCGACCGCCGGAGCCGCCAGAGCTACCGCGGGACACTCCGCGACGATCGCCACGGCATCTTCGACGATCAGGGTCGTCACGGTATTCATCTGCCGTTGCCGTCCGGCGATGATCTTGGTCTGCCCCGCGCTGACGGTGACGAGGTTCGTTCCCATGTCGCGAATGCGGTCGAGGATCCGTTTCTCCGCCCCTTTACCGGCCGCCACCATCAGGATCACGGCGGCCACGCCCACGACGATGCCCAGGACGCTGAGCACGGTGCGCAGCTTGTGCGCCGCCAAGATCTCGACGGACAGGGACAGACTCTTGGACAGCTTCATCGCAACGCTTCCACCGGATGCAAGCTCGCAGCCCGACGTGCGGGCTGAACTCCGAAGAACACGCCGACCAGTAGCGCGAACCCGATTGCCAAAGCAAACGGTTCCCAGGAGATCACGGCCGCCATCGGCGTCAGTTTCCCGACGGCCAGCGAGACGCCCCAGCCCAGTCCGCTGCCCACCACCATGCCGAGGAAAGTGACCGCGAGCGATTCGGTGAGAAACTGGACGAAAATGTCGCGGCGCGTCGCCCCCACCGCGCGCCGCAGCCCGATCTCCTTGGTGCGTTCCGCGACCGATATCAGCAGAATGTTCATCAACACCACGCCTCCGACCAGCAAGCTGAGCCCAGCCAAGGCCATCAGCAGAACGGACAACGTGCGCGAAGTCCCGCGGGCCACTTCGGCAATCGCCAACGGAGTGGTAATCCGGAAATCGTCTTCCGCAGGCGGGGTAATGCGATGCCGCTCGCGAATCAGGCGGACGATCTGCTCCGACTGCCCGGCCATCATCGCCGGATCCTTGGTGACAATCCGGATTCCGCCGACGTAATCCACATTCAGCACCCGCCGCATGGCCGTCGTGATGGGCAGCAGGATGCGATTGTCGAAGTCCCCGCCTCCGCCGCCGGAGGTGCCTCGACGTTCCAGCACGCCTTTGACCGTGACGCTGACCTTGTTGATATACAGACTCTGGCCGATCGGGTCCGCCTCGCCAAACAGGTCTCGTTTCACGGAACTCCCCAGGACGCATACCCGGGCCATCGTGGCGACATCTTCGTCCGAGATTCCGTCGCCTTGGGCCGGGTACCAGTTCCACGCATCGTGCCATTGCGGTTCGACGCCCCACATCGTCGCCTGAACCTGATTGGCAACTCGCGGCCCGGAAAGGTATCCACGGTGAACAGGGCTGCTTGTCCCGGACGCACTTTGCCGATGTCCACTTCATCCACATAGGCATCGACCTGCAGACGATCGAGGTCGATGATCGTGACGAACGTCGGAGCGTTGAAGCCGGCGGCGACGGTTTCGCCTTCCTGGGTGGAAACCGAGGCGATCACGCCGTCGATGGGGGCCGTCAATGTCGCGTACGACAGCAGGACTTGGGCATTGGCGACGGCGAATTGCGCTCGGGCGACCTCGGCGGTGGCCTGCTTGAGTTCCTCCTCGTAGCGGGCCTTGGCCAGTTCGTAGGCCATTTCGGTCCCGGCCAGCTGCGCTTTGGCAACCGCCAGACGTTCCTGTGCCTGCTCGAAAACTGCTTCGGACGTGGCGTTTCCCCTCTGCAGACTTGTCTCCCGGGCGACTTCCTGCTCGCCGAGGGCGCGGGTTGCCTGCCAACGGTCGATATCGAGCTTTGCTTTTTCAATCTCTTTCGGTAGGAGCCGATGGATGGCGGCCAGCTTTGCTGCGGCCAGCTGCAATTCGGCGTCGCGCTGGGCGAGCGTCGCCTCGAGGTCTTCTTTCTCCAGTTCTGCGATCACTTGTCCTCGCGTGACTTGATCGCCGATGTTGGCGCGCAGGCGGGCGACTTTGCCGGAGATTCTCGCGCCCACCCGAACCTCGGCACCCACCTGCGGCTTGACGGCTCCGGTGGCCAATACTGACGCGGAGAAATCGCGCCGCTCGACCGTGGCCGTCTGTGCAGCCGGGTGAGTCGTCCCGCCGCGTCCCAGCGAGAACCACCACCATCCGGCCGCCGCCGCGACGGAGAGCACGAGCAAGATCGGCAGGGCGCGATTCCTGCGACGACGTTTCTTTCCCCCGGGGTACGGCATTGGTCCGGGGGACGCCGGAGGCCGGATCGCGCGGACCGCCCGAGGACGCGCGGCGGCCTGGTCCGCGGGAGCCTTTACCGCGGGGCCGTCGCCGGCGTCTGCGGCGAGACGGATAGGATGCGTGCTCATGGCGTCTCCCGCTGGCAGGTCTTCATCCGATTTCTCCGCTGGAAAAAATGCGTCTACCATTACTTATCACCGGAATCGCCCCGCAGTACTTGCCCCATGCCGCCCCGGCCTGGGCCTGAGATCATCAAAGGGCCTTCGCGATCGCATCCGCTTCGAGCGCGGAGCAGGGCGAACAACTCCGCCTCTTGCTTCGCAGTCAGGACCTGCTTCTCGGCGAGTAACTGGCCGATCACCAGCGATTGGACCTTGCGCTGGGCAGCCAAAATTTCCTCCTGCTTGGCCGCGATCACGGCCGCATCCGGCGTGGGGCCGGCGATCAGGTCGAGCATCTCCAAGCGAAGCGCGTGGACCTGACTGCATGCCGTTTCGGCAAAGTCCCGGAACTGTTTCAGCTGCGGCTCGATCCGCCGCCACTGCGCTTCACTGACGTCGAGTTTCTGGTGCAACGGGCACCAGATTTGTCCTTCGCCGGCAGACAATGACGGAGATTGTTCCGACGCCCATTGGGCCGGAATCGCGTGGACGAGCCAAACGCCCACAAAGGCCGTGTTCAGCGCGACCGATGCGAGAAACAGAAAGCGGTGGCGATTGCGAACCATGGCGATGTTTTCCTGAACGATGACTTCTGAAACGATGACTTCTGAACTATGTTTCCTGGTCTTCCCCTTGACTGGTCAAACTCAAATAGGCGTCGGTGAACGATCCGCGAGGTGAGCCGGAGAGCCAATCGAATTCGTACGCGCCAAGCAAATTGGCAGATGCTTCCTCCGAACGCGAGGCGGCGGCGTTGGCCGAACTGTGCCACGCCTGTTGGCCCATGAACACGCCCAGCAAGAGCCCCGCGGCGACAGCCGCCCCAGCGCCTGCGGCGTGGGATGAACGAACGAAATCCCACCACGGCCCCAGACCAGACCTGCCCCCGGGCATCCGCTGCTGCGTTGTCAACCGCTGCCTCGCCTGGACCATCAAGCGATGGGTGAATCTCTCGGGAACCGGCGGCAGCGGCGGAAGTCTGCGCAAAAGGGTGAGCAGCCTACCAAGCTGGACCTGGTGTCTGCGGCAGGTTGGACAGCTCGCCAGATGAGCTTCCAACGCCGCTCGGTGTACGGCGGGAATCTCCTCGCCCGCGTACATGTTCATCAGTTCTTGCGATTGGTGGCATCGCATGGTTCGTGTACCTCCAACTCAATAAACGCACGAGTCGCCGGAAACCCCCTCGGAAAATCTTTATTCGCCAAGAAATCTGTTCAGGCGCTTGGCGAGCGCAGCCTTGCCCCGTGCCAGCAGTCGTTCGACTGCCTTGCGCGAAGTGCCCAGGACCTCGGCGATCTCGTCATAGCCAAGGCATTGGTCATAGCGGAGGATCACAGCCGTGCGCTGCTGCAGCGGCAGCGATCCGACCGCTTCCCGGACCGCCCGGCATTGTTCGGCGGCGAGAGCGATTTCGTCTGGAGCCGGCTGGGGACTGGTTTCCGCATCGGGATCCAAGCCGTCAGACGGCGCGGGTTTGCGGTGCTGGTCGTAGCACAGCCGGGTGATAATGCGGTAGAGATACGTGCGAAAAGCAGCCGTCGGCTGGTAACGAGAGGCCGCCTGCAGGATTCGCAAAAAGGCTTCTTGGGCGACGTCTTCCGCTTCTTCAGCGTTGCCCAGCAGACGGAAGGCGAGATTCCACGCGGAGGTTTGATGCCGCTGCGCCAGCGTCTCGAATGCGCTCATATCGCCGCGGGCCGCCGCCGTCATTAGTTCTTCATCGCTGTGCATTTCTGCCCGTGGGGAAGGCTGGCGCGTTGCTGTGCATCAGCACCCATTGTAGAACAGCCCTGGGCTGCGCGAAATGCCGGCGCCTGTGCAGAACAGGCGGGTTATAAATCAGGGGTTATAAAGTTGGAAGAAATCCCAATTACAACGTTTAACCTTGCTACGCGACGGGATTAACCGTCGACGCACCGGCAAAGCTCCAGGAAACCGGCCGGTTAAGGCCCCTTAGCCGCACCGGCAGCCATGCGGAACCAAGGGATAAAGAGCCAAAGGAGGTGAGCCGAGCATGGACGGCCGACTCGACGTATCAGGAAGAGAGCAAGCCACCATCACTGGATTAACATAACCCATGACCGACCCGCAGCCCCGCCAGAAGGAGCAGATCGCACGGCCACCCGTCGATATGGACGGGGTTCGAGCGGAACTCGACCTCCGCGCCCAGCACATCGACGAGAAGATCAAGCGGTTGGAGCAAGCCATGCTTGTGTCTCACGACACCTTGCGTTTGGAGTTCAAGGTTTGACATGACGTCTGCGCTTGACGGCGACCGAAAAGCCTACGACTTAGACGCGTTTTCCCGCGATGCGTTGCACGCGGCCTTGAGCAACGACCGCTGCAAGGTCACGGAAGTTGCCGCGGCAAAGCGTGTCGCGTACCTCGCCGAGTACCTCGAAAGTCCGCAGGGTATCGAGGCGACATTCGTTGTCGAGCACAACTACACGGACGGCGACTACCTGGATGACAGGACGTTGAATGGGATATCCATTTAGCAATGTCGATTTGCTGCCCGCGAGGCCGAATAGAGTGGTCTCCGTTCGACCAAGCTCAGTCGCCGCAGTCCGTACACGAACCGACTGATCCGACGGCCGTGGGGAGGTGGCAGATGCGTCCCCGCCGGCGAACGCATCCCCGCCGACGCTGGACGCCCAACGGTGGGCGCCGGGCAAGCCGCCTCGACGGAGATGCCGTCGCTGGCGAACGCCATCGCCAGCAGTTGGTGAAGCAGCTCGGGCCAGCAGCGATCGTTTATCTCCACGCTCTCCACGGAGCCGGACTTGGCCAATTCGATCAGCGCAATCGCTTGCAGCACAGGTGGCCAAGAACGTGACGATGCCTTCCGCGGGAAAGATCCTCGCCGCTTGTCGGCGTGAGTCCCAGGTTGGTGTCCTGCGTCCCGCACGCGCTCGCTTTACGGCGGGGAACCTCCCAGAGTGGCTTCGGGACTGGTGAACGGCGCGCCGTCGGCCGCGGCGCCGGTTACACGGAATCGCAACGGTGTTCCTGCGTCGGCAATCGGCACAGTCAGTTGAAACGGATACTCCGTGTCGTCTGCCCGAAGCCACGTGCCGCCGAGTTGGTAGTGGAAGGTGAGCTTTCGGACCTGACTCGGCAGTGCGGTACACCAGAGGTACGCGTCCCACGGCCCCGGGCGCACCTGGATCGCCGCGGCGCGTACTTCGACGTCTTTCAACGTCGTCGCTACGATCACGCTGCCAGGCGTCGGCAGCGCGCTCGGCGAAGGTCTTTCAACCTCGCCCGAACGGTCGAGCGCAAGCGTCCCGGATTCCTGATGCTCCAGCAGTCGAGGCAGGTACGGGATGGGAGAGCCGCGCACAGCGCCCGCGGGCAGCGGGATGTTGACGCCATCGAGCGTCAACACGACGATCTGGCGCGGGCCCACCGTCAGCGTGGCGCGACGCCGAGCATATTCCACCGCCACCGGCGGATCAGCGGTGAGTTGTGCGCCGCCCTGGTGATCGAGTAGGAACTCGACGGTCAATCGTTCGTCGGCGTGGTTTTCGTTCATGAGGATCACGCACAGGCGGCCACCCGTATGAGCCAGCAAGTAGTTGACTGCCGGGTTGTCCAGCTTTACCGCGTCGCGATGGAACCAGAGCCAGGCGCCCTCGGTGCCGAAGACTTTGCCGGGCGCGTGGCCGTACACACGGCTGTCGAACCAGACGTAGCCGTGCTGGCGCTGGCTGGGAAACGCCACCTCGCCGCCCGACAACAACGCCGCCTCGGCCACGAGATAGTCGATCGTCCACGACAGGTGCGGCAGGATGTGATGATAGTAGATGCACGACACGTCGGGACCGACGTACGGATAACGCGGGTTCAGCGGCAGATCGGTGAACCCGACGGCGTAATAGCCGGGATAGTTGGCCCACCGCCCGAACACCGCGTTGCGGGCGTAGGTCTCGAACATCCGCTCGCCCGTGTACGCCGCCAGTCGCAGGAAATTCGGCGCCCATGCCGACTGGTAGATCATCGCTCCGCCGCTGTCGCTGCGGTTGTAGGTGACCGGCTGTTCAAAGCCCAGTCCCACGTTGGACGGAATCCACGCCGGCACGGGATGTTCCGGCGCGTCGCCCGCGCGGCGTGGGAAGCCGAGCCGGAAGTTGTCCGGGCCTTTCCACCAGATGCGATCCGGCGAACTGACCTCGCCGCTGACCGTGATCTCGCCCGGCGGAATGACCGGCTGGGTCCACACGCTGGTCATCAATTGCCGCGCGCCCTGCACCGCACCGTCGAGATAACGACGCTCGCCGGTGACCTCGTACATCCGCAGCAAGCCCTCCCAGTTCGGCACGAAGCTGACGTTGAAGAACGGCTGCGGGCTGATCTCCCCCGTCGCGGGCTTCGCGATGTGCTGGGCAAGGTACTCGTCGGCCAGTTGTTTCGCCTGTTCGAGGTTGCCGCGAGCCAGCCATTCCTCGAACTCCTGGCCGTGGCCGTAGCCGGCCGTCGGACGGACGCTGTCGCCGGGCAGCGCGAGTTCGCGAAACGCGTCGGTCCGCCGCTGTGTCAACTCCCAGAGTCCGAGGAACGCGGTGGTGCCGTAGATGCGGACCGGCCCGTTCATGTTGCCGGCGGGATACTGCGCGCCGGTGTTGTCCGGTTCGGGCGAGAAATGCGGCAGATTCCGCGACAGCATGAACTGCATTGCCGGCAAAGCGCGCCGCCGGTACAGGTCTTCGTTGCCCGTGAGCCGATACAGCGACAAGGCGGTCAGCGGCGAAGCGTGCGTGACGCCGTTCAGGGTCTCGATCTGAATCGGCCCGTCCGCGCGCGGCCACCAGCCGCCGAAGTCGTCGTCCATCACCAGATCGATCATATTCAGTGCCGCATCGGTGAGCGAGGTGCCCACATTGGCCCGGTAATCCCGCCACTGGAAGACCTCGTCGGCCGCCGTGCGGTATCCCGCGTACCAGTCTCCCGGCTGTGCGAGCACGCGGAACTGGAACCGCAGCGTGGCACCCGCTTGACACTGTGCCCGCGCCGTGCCGGGGACCGGCCCGTAGATGGCTGGCTGTACTTCGCCGGCCGCGTTGCGCAGCATGAGGCCGAACCGCGGATCGCGCCGGTCCGGCCATGCAAACGGGAGTTCCTCCGGCGCGCCGCACACGCCCCAGACGGCCGCGCCGGCGGTCTGCATCAGCGCCACCGGCGTGGGCGTGAACGGCGACAGCAACGCGACGGGCCGCGACGGAAACCGTTTGCGATGCCACATCATCGGCAGAAGAAGCTCATCCACTTCGGCCAACGGCTTGGCGCAGAACAGGTGATAGCCGAGCGCATACGCCCCCGTGCGAGCCGGTTGGAATGCCAACTCGACCCGCGCGGTGCGCTCGCCGCGACGCAGTTCCCACGTAGCGGTCAATACGCCGGCGTCGTGCGGTTGAAACGTCAGCACCGCCTTGTCTTGCTCCATCGCGACCGTCCGCGGTTGAAAACAAACCGCATGTCCCGATTCCCAGATGGCCATGCCGCCGCCCAGTCGCGTCTCGAACTCGGCGCCTCCGAGTTGGACGCGGAACGAACGGAATTCGCCGCCGTTCCACGACGGATAGAATCCTGCGTAACTCAACTCGACCGGTTGGCCGCCGACGACCACGTAGCTCTCGGCGGCCGCGTCCGCGCCGGCGTCCTGCCATTGGCCGTCGCGGCGGAAGAGCACGCGCGGCCGGGCGGCGCGGAACTCGATGCGGAGAAACTCGTTTTCGAGCGTCGCGTCGCCGATGCCGCCGGTTTCGGTGCGAAACGCATGAACGCCGCCCGGCACTGGCAGCTCGACCGGTTGGACGCGCTGGGCGCCAAGCCGTCCGCTCGGGGTCAACGATCGGTCGTCGGTCAACAGGATCGCATCGGCACGCGCAAACGTCCTACCGATGTCGTGAACGCCCAGCAGCACCGGTCCGGTCTCCAGATCAAACTCGCCGCCGCGTTCCCAGGCGTAGTCGGGCCGGCCGGACTGGCCGAACGTTTCTGCCGTCATGGTTCCGGCCACGGAGATCTTGAACAGGCGCGTGCCCGGACTCTGGTCGGGAAAGTCGGCGGCGCGGACCCACAGTACATAGCGGCCCGCACGCGGCACATGGACGGCGGTAAGGGCGGGCAACTTGGCGCCGTGCTGGCCGTTGAAAATCGCGCCGGCGCCGGAGTGATTCCGGGGGCTTTGGATTGTCGTCCAATCGCCGAGAAACTGGAAGTCCTCGCACTCGACCCCAACGGTGACGGCGCGGGCCTCCGACGGCAGACAGAGGGCGAGGAGGCACAGCAGGCCCTTCATGCGATGGTCCTTGGATGTGGTAAAAGGCAGAGGTGATTTGCTTCCTCGCGGGGAACAGCCACGCTGGTCCGCGTCGTTTTTATTCGGGTCTGGTGGCTTCCTCGCCCGACAACAGCTCGTCGCTGACCGCGGCGCCGAAGTCGCGCAGTCGGAAATAGGTCGCCTTGCCGGCCGGGTCCGGAAACTCGGTCAGCGTCAGTTCGTAATCCGTTTTTAGCGACAGGCCGAAGCCTGGCTTCCACGCTTGCACGCGACAGCCGAGCCCGTCGGGACGAACGGCGGCGTTGCGGACGGTCTCGCTCAAGGAGGCAGGATTGAGTGCGATGTAGCCGAGTTCGGTGCCGTCGAGTTCTGCGAGTTCCTGATTCTGCGCGGGGTCGAGGCAGAACACCTGGGGCCCGCGCATGACGGCGACGCGGCCGGCTTGGCGTTGGCGTCCGAGCACCAACCGCCAGGACATCGGCAGGTCCAGCTCGACCTGATCGCCCCGTTTCCACGGGCGGCGCAGTTCGAGAAATGTTCCGGCCTTGATCTCGCCGACGAACGGCTCGCCGTTGATTGTCGCGCGGGCATTTGTGGCCCACGAGGGAATGCGGAGCCGCAGCGCAAAATCCTCCGGCTGTTCGAGGTCGAGGCCGAGGCGCACGCGGCCCGAGTTTGGATAGTCCGTTTCCTGACGGATCACCACCGGCACGTCTTTGGCGAGCTTGAACTTGGCCTCCGCCGGGGCGTACAGGTTCACCGTGATGCCGTCCTGGGCGCGGTAGAATACCAGCGCGGGAAGTTCGGCAATGATGCGGCGGAAATTGCACGGACAGCAGTAGGTATCGGTCTTCCAGTAGACGCGGTCCCCTTCCAGCGGTGCGAAGTAGCGCAATTGGCGGCCGTCGGGCGACTGCGATGCGAACAACGCATTGAAAATCGTGCGCTCCATCAAATCGCCCATCCGCGAGTCTCCGTTCATGCGCAGCAAGCTGTCATAGACGCGCAACTGGTACGCCAGCGCACACGCTTCGCCCACGTCGCCGCGGGCGTCCTGATCGGCCGTCCAGATTTCGCACTGGCCGGAGCTGCCGGTCGCCAGCATGCCGTCCTGCTTGGTCATGAACTCCAGCGCCCGTTGGGTCGGACCGAGCAAGCTCGGAGACGGCTGCAGCCGATGCAGTTCGAGCTGGGCGAGGCAACGCGCCATGTAGGCGTAGATGTGCCCTTCGATGCCTGGCCGGCGGCCGATCACGATCTCCAGATCCCACTGGGGCAGCGCCCGCGTCTGGGTGCAAAAAGCGAGGTAAGCCGAATCGCCGGTGGCCCGATGCAGAGCGAGCATCGTACGTTCCAATCCGGTAAACGCCACGTGCGGAGCCACGTCGGCGCCGGCGCCCCAGTCTGCGGGCAGCACCGACCAATTCTTGACCAGGTAATCCGCCGCCTTGCGGGCCGCGGCCAGCGACGATGCTTCGCCGAAGTATCGGTGGTCTTCGAGCAATGCCCAGATCACGTAGCCCAGTTCATGCACATCCCAGAGGGTTTGGATGCGTTTGGCCGGCGGGAAAGTCCCGATATAACCGTCGGGTTCCTGCGCTCGAAGGATCTCCGCGACCAGGTGCCGGCGCAACGCCTGAACCTGGGGATCATCGCTGTAGGCGGCAAACTTGACCGTCGAATCGAGCAACATGCCAAGCCCGATGAACACGCCGCGGCGTGGTTCCTCCAAAAATGGACGCAGGAAATCGCCATCCGCATCAAGTTTCAGAAGGTTGTTGTTGATCGTGACGTCAACGCGTCGTCCGATCTCGCCCGCAACCTGGACCTCGCGCAGGTCAAGCGGAATCAGCACATCGGCTCCCGAGGCTGGCGGCGCGGCCAGCAGCAGAGCGGCGAAAGCGATCAAAGCCGGGAGGTTCTTGAACTTCGGTTTTCTCTCCTACGGCGGCCTGCCGGCCGCAACCAAAGGAAGCCGAACAGAGTCGGCTGATTTCCCCCGCTGTCCCCTATTCACCGGTAGCGGGCGTGTTGGTAAACGGCTCAGTGTACAAGATTTCGGCACCGTGCGCGAGTCCCTCGGAACCGGTGCCTCGGAACCGGTGCGGGAGAAAACCAGTTCACTGGATCGAAATGTTGTCCAGGTAAAACACCGTGTCGGCCGCGGCGGTGCTGCTGTACCCCAGCCAGCGCAGTTCGTGGAAGTCGGTTCCGGACATCGGCAGCGCCGGGAAGGTCTGCGTCGGCCCGCCGATCGGCGTCAGTTTCAGCTGAAACGTGCGCGGCGCCGCCTTGCCCAGCGCGGCTTCGATCTCGACTCGGAACCACGTTTCGGTGGGCATTCGCGCGAGCATTCTCCCGGCTACGGACACGCTGCCGTTGCCGTCGAACCGCACGCTGGGCCCGACGTTCTGCGGATAGTCGCTCGTGTCACGCCACTCGGTGAAGAATTGTGCGTCAGCTTTCATCCAAACGTCGAAGCCGTGGCGAACCACGCCCTCGATTCGCTGCGGCTCGTAGTAAAAATGCGGCTGCCAAGACGGCTGTACGGCGGCCGTATCCGTAATCTTCAAGCTCTGCCGGCCACTCGCCGCTCGCTCCGCGCTGACCCGGATGGACGCGCCGCTGTCCTCGCCGCTGACGCGGGCGTGTGCCGGAGGATCCCCGGCGGAGGTCTTTTCAAAATCGTCATTTACGCGCAGCGGAGCTGGGGGCGGCGGTGGGGACGGCAACGGCCGGCAAGGGCAGTCGGCGTGACGACTTTCGCAAACCCAATCCGGATCGCCGTACAGGCCGACGGTGCTGGTATCGAACGGCTGAAAACCCAACACCAAGGCCGGCGAGTCCGGCTGCAAACGAAAGTTGCCCTCGCCGGCGCCGGCGAACTGAGGATCCGCGATGCGGCTGTTGCGGTCCAGTCCCAGGGCCTGCCACTCCGCAAACGTGCGGCGATAGAACCGCAACCGGTCGCCACCGCCCGTGTGCCAGTAGACGTTTCGATCCCAATCGCCCAGCGGCTCGCCGGAGGCCAAACGCTCTTTCAGCGAACGTTCCCCGTAGGGAATCAGCAGCGTCCCTTGCGTCAGGTAAACGATGTTCCGCTGAAACGTACTGGGGCGTTTCTCCGAATAAGGCCACAGCCCGTAATCGGCCGACATCGCAAAGATATTGTTCTGAATCACATGGGCGTGGCCGCCGTTGTTGAACATCAGGCCGCCGCTGCGGGTGTTGTACACGAGGTTGTTTTCGACCAGATAGTTCCCGCACTGGGCATCCAAGTAGATACCCCAGCCGAACGGAGGTATGTCATAAGGCCAGATATCGTGGAACACGTTATTGCGGATTACGCTGCCCGGCGACACGCCCAGGCAGTAAATCAAGCCCGCATCGCTCAGCACGCCATGCACCAGATGGTGGACGTGGTTGAATTCGATCACATTGTGATGCGTGCGGTTTTCTTCCAGGCCCCAGTTCCAGCCGATGCTGATCCCGGAATACCGCAGGTCGTGGATATCGTTGTGTGAGATCCGATTGTGGCTGCTCTGCGCGACCCACACGCCGACGCCTGCCGCGTACACGTGTCCGCCATCAAAGATATGGTTGTTGTCCACGACGATGCGGCTCGATTCGGCCTCGTCGCTGCCAGCCCTATTCGCCTCGCCAACCCGTACTCCGCCCGCGCCCAGATCGAACAGCCGATTCCGCTCGATGCAGCAATCCTTGCAGCCGCGGCGAAACCAGACGCCGTACGTGCCGACGTGGGCCACTTCACAGCCCTCCAACACGCAATGCCGCGCGCCGTCGGCAGTTACGGCCGCGGGCACCATGACCGCCGCTTGCGTACTGCTGTTGCCTTGGGGCGACAAGACCCAGTCAGCATGGTGAAAGGCCAAACCGCGCAACGTGACGTGCTCGACAAACCGGCCTTCTTCCGCGTTGCCGGCCAGTCTCACGAGCTCGGTCAACACGGGGGCGACGGCTTCGATCGCTTCCAGCTGCTCGCCCTCCAGCGGCCAATAGCTCAGCACGCCGGTGATGCGGTCCAAGTACCATTCGCCGGGCTGGTCCAACAGTTCGAACGCGTTTTCCACATAGTAGCGTTGGGCTTCTTCCCAGTACCCGATGCTCCACCACTCGGCCATGGGCGCAGCGAACTCGACAATGTTCGTCTCGGTATGCACCGATTTCAGCGGATGGATCGACGTCTCCCACGAATGCATCAATACGACGCGGACCTCGTTCAACTGCTGCCACGGCCGGATGTCGCCGGGCGCGAATACAAACTTGTCGCGGGCGACCGGCTTGGCGTTGGGGATCGGCGGCCCCGGCACCAGCTTGGCGATGCGGTGATAGCCGTCGTTGGGCGAACGGGCGGGCTGCCGCCGCGAACCGCCGACGAACAGCTGTCGAAAATGCCACTGGCCGGCGCGGACCTCCGGCAATTCGGCCTGCCACAGTTCGCCCGGTCCGCGCTTCCAGCCCGTGATCCGCCGACCGCCGCTAAATACGGGCTTTTCGCCAGGATAGGCGGCGAACACGATTGGCCGTTCCGGCGTGCCGGAGTCCTCCGGTTCGAGCACCAACGGCTGCTCGAGAGAATACGTTCCCCCGCGGACGAAAACCGTGACGGGTCCGGCAGCTTTCAACCGTCGCGCCTCGTCGCGCGCTTTGTGCAGCGTCAATAACGGCCCGTCGGTCCGGTCCATATTCGGCGCGGCCAGCTGGCCCGACCAAGCGTCGTTGCCGGCGGTGGAAACAAACACTTCCGCGGCGCCGGCCGCCGCGTAGCCGCCAGCCCAGAAACTCAACATCAACAGCGGGATCAAGCCCCTGAAGGAAATGCGTCGCTCATGCATCGAAACGCTCCTCAGTTCGGGTGGGGGAACAATCGTGGCACTTTCCTTGGCGTCTGCCATCGTCACGGCGGCTGGGCGAACCCGCCAGTATCGCAACGCACCTCGCCGCCCGCAACCCAAGGAGATATTTCTAAGGGGACATTTCTAATGGTCAGAAACAGGGGACATTTCTAATGGCGCCCGACACTGTTTTTCTTTACCGCCCCTAGAGTTGCCGCCGGTTTTCCGCCAAACTGTAGCGTCTTCGGTTGCAGGGTGCGCGCATGGGGCGGGCATCGCGGCCAATCGTCACCCTTCGCGGTAAGCGCACGGCGCGAGCGGAGAGTAGCGCGATACGTTCGATTGTAGAGTAGATGTGGAACGCTCATGGACCTTCATGCCACCACGATTTTGACTGTCCGCCACGATGGCCATGTGGCGATGGGCGGCGACGGCCAGGTTACGCTGGGCACCGCCATTGTCAAAGGCGACGCGGTCAAGATCCGCCGTTTGGCCGATGGCGGCGTCCTGTGCGGCTTTGCCGGCGGTGCGGCGGACGCCTTTGCGCTGCTGGAGCGATTCGAGGCCAAATTGAAGGACTATCCGGCGAATATGCCGCGCGCCGCCACGGAATTGGCCAAGGAGTGGCGCTCGGACCGGGCGCTGCGTCGTCTGGAAGCGCTGTTGACCATCGCGGACGCGCGGCACACGTTGCTCGTCAGCGGCAACGGCGACGTGATTCAGCCCACGGACGGGATCATCGGCATCGGCTCCGGCGGCAGCTATGCCGTCGCGGCCGCCCGGGCACTGGTCGCCCACTCCCAGCTCGACGCTGCGAACATCGTCCGCACGGCCTTGGAGATCGCGGCCGGCATCGACATCTATACCAATGACAAGATCCTCGTCGAAGAATTGGAGAGCAAGCCGTGAGTCAGCGTTCAACGGAGATTGCGTCCCTGGAAACTCGTAACTTGACGCCGCGCGAAATCGTCGCCGAACTGGACCGCTACATTATCGGCCAGGGGGCCGCCAAGCGGGCGGTGGCGATCGCGATCCGCAACCGCTGGCGGCGGCAGAATGTGCGCGAAGACATGCGCGAGGAAGTCGCGCCGAAGAACATCTTGATGGTCGGACCCACCGGCGTCGGCAAGACCGAAATCGCCCGGCGACTGGCCCGCCTGACCGGCGCTCCGTTCATCAAAGTCGAAGCCACCAAGTACACCGAAGTCGGCTACTACGGTCGCGACGTGGAAAGCATGGTCCGCGAACTGGTGGAAAACGCCATCGGGCTGGTCCGAGATCGGGAGCGCAAGAGCGTCGAGGGCGAGGCCAAGCAGCGGGTCGAGGAACGTCTGCTGGACCTGCTGATCCCGCGGCCCACGACCGACTTCGACCGCGAGGACGAGGACCAAGATGCCAGCCAGCAATACGAACGCACCCGAGCTAAAATGCGGGCTATGCTGGCCGCCGGCGAACTGGATCAGCGCAAGGTCGAACTGACCATCGAGCAGAAGGCCTCGCCGATCATGGTCGGCAGCCTGGGCTTGGAACAGATGGACATGGACTTGCAGGGCATGTTCGAGAAGATCTTGCCCCGCACGACGTCCCGACGCGAAATGACCGTCACCCAGGCCCGCGAGGTGATGTTCGACCAGGAATGCGACGCCTTGCTCGACCCGGAAAAAATCAATGCCGCCGCGATCGAACTGGCGGAGAACATGGGTATCATCTTCGTCGATGAATTGGACAAGGTGGTGGCCAGCGACAGCCGCGGGGCGGACGTGTCCCGCCAAGGCGTCCAACGCGACTTGCTGCCGATCGTCGAGGGCACCACGGTCCAGACCCGCTATGGTTACGTGCGCACCGACCACATCCTGTTCGTGGCCGCCGGCGCATTCCACCGCGCCAAGCCCAGCGAACTGATGCCCGAACTGCAGGGCCGCTTTCCGATTCGCGTCGAACTGAGCGACTTGACCAAAGACGATTTCGTCCGCATCTTGACCGAGCCGCAAAACTCGCTGACCAAACAGTACGCAGTCCTGATGGAAACCGAGTCCGTCCAGCTGTCCTTCACCGCGGACGCCATCGACGCCTTGGCCGGGTACGCCTTCAAAGTCAATCAATCGACGCAGAACATCGGGGCACGGCGGCTATATACGATCATGGAACGAGTTCTGGAAGAGTTGAGTTTCGACGCTCCGGATGCGAAACAAAAGCAGGTCGCCATCGACGCCGAGTACGTCAAGCAGCGACTGGAGGACGTGACCGAAGACGAGGAACTGAGCAAGTTCATCTTGTAAGCGAGGCATACGCGGCAAGACAAGGCCGGCGCGTTCGATCGGCGCGGATGAGGCGGCGGCGTCACTTAGTTCCAAAAAGATTCGGTGCTGGAAAATCGATAAGTCGGATTTGGGGCCCCGCTTGGGAACGGCGTAGCCGCGGCTGGCATCAGGCGCCGCGGCCACCTTCCGAAAAGGTTCCACACTAGAACGTCAGGATCGCATCCACCGCAAACGTCGTCTGATGGTCGCGGTCGCCGCCGAAGGGCAAGGCGGGTTTGCCCGGGATCCAGCTTTCCGCTCCGTCATACCAGTCCCAGCGGATCTCGGGCCGGATCAGCCAGTTGCCCGTGGGCCGCCAATTCAGGCCCGCCGTCACGTTATAGAAATTGCCTGAGTAGCCGAAACCGTCCCAAGCCCGGATGCCCTCGATATTGCCCGGGCCGCCGATCCGCATGCCGTCGTCGTCACGCATCCACTCGACGCGCACATTGGCCGCCCAGCACTTGTTGATGGTATACAGCAGATATTGGTTCAAGCCGTACCATTGTGCATCGGCGCCGTCGCCGAGCGGATCGCGTTCGACGCCCAGGTTCTGCACGGCGACGTATCGCAACGGCTCGCTGATCTGGTGCTGGAACACGATGCTGGACACGAAGCGATTGTTGTCGTCGAACGGAAAACTCTGCTTGCCGCTGGACAAGGCATAACGCAGTTCCGTCTTCTTGTCGCAGCTCTTCCATTTGACGCCCGCCATCACGTCCCAGGCATCGTTGAAATCCTCGAACTGCATCCAGCCGCGATGCGCGCCGGCCTGGACGGACCAGTTGTCGTTCAACTTGTAATCCGCCAAGGCGCCCGTCACCAACTGCGGGACGGTGTAACCATAGCTGTACGAGTGCGAGTAGAACGGATTGAATGGGCCCGGAACCGCTTCATAGTCCAAAATCCCGGCAAAATGCCCCAGGATGACCGACAGATCGTTATAGGCGAGCTCCAGATAGAACTGCGGAATCACAATGCCGTAAGTCTCGTTGTTGAAACCGTAGATGCGGTCTTCGAGTCCTTTGTTGATACCGAACCGGCCATCGGTCCCATACATGATATCGATATGGCCGCCCCAAGCAAACCCGGAGCCGCCGTTGTCCGCCGGACGGTGCAGGTACAGCCACATCTGGTTCATCTGATACTCGCCGTCCAAATCATTGGTGGCCACCGGACCGTTGAAGCCATCGGCGGGATTATTCGCATTGAACGTGATCCCCTGCTGCAGCCAGCCGCCCAGCACGGTCTTGTGCCGCTGCAAGAAACCCGGTTGAGGCAGTTTCCACGGATCTTTGGGACAGCAGGAAAACCAGCCGCGATCGCAGCGGCCGCAGCTGCAACCGACAGCATTGCATGCATCATAGCCGCCGATCCCGATATCTCCTTCCGACGGCGGATCCTCGGCCAGATCGCTGATGCGAACGTCGGGCGAAGGGGGCATTGGTGGCGGAGCATCGCTGGGTGAAACAATCCCATTGTCCGCGGAGGTCGCCGGCGAAGAGAACGGTCGAGCGACCTCGGCCGGCGGAACGGGAGTCTCGGCGACCGCTGCGGTCGCCGGCTCTTCCCCCGGCCGAACCGCGGAGCTGAAGCGGAAGGTGGATTGGCCCCAGGCTGTCGCGCTCACGAAGACCGCGAGCAAGGCGATTCCTGCCGGACTGGTGATTTTCATAGAATGCACTCCGTGGCGGATGAAAGCAATCGTAGCGGGTAGGAAAGTCGATGGGGGTACGCAGACTTGAGATTTGCTGGGGTAGCGGAGAGTCGTGAGACTTCCGTGTTTTCCGAACTCGCATGAGTTCGGCGAATCGCATTTGGCCTCGACGACGCACTACTTAAATGTGTTCGGTAGAACGTACGAAGCGGATTTACTTGCTGTGCCGACTGGTCCATTTATTCCGCCCATGCTAGCTCCACAAAGAACGAACAGGAAAAGTTTGCCGATTAGGTCGAATTCCGAAAGTTTGCGGATTGGGAGGCCGATATCAATTTTGCCGATTGCTCTGTCTTGGTAGTTCGCGTTTTGCGCGGCGGCCGTGGGTGGGGGCAGCGGTCAAGGGGGGCCTTGAAAAATCAACTGTCACGTTCTCCGGCTCGAAACCGCCGGTGGCGTGGGATAGTCCGTCCTTGGCCGTTGGCGTCAACGGTCTCGCGAAACGCCACTACTCTAGGAATGATCCATCGATGAGTCGGCAAACCAATTCGCGCGTCGCCTGGCTGATGCTGGCCCTGATCTCATTCACCGGGTGCCATCCTACGCAGCCGTTCTACCTTCAGAGCGATGGGGACCTGTCGCACTATCTGGACAAAGCGATGGAAATCGAGTTCCCGGACGTTCATGCGGAATCTCTGCAGGACACGACTCAGTCCTTGTCTCCCATGACCGTATCGAACCCCGATTTCCAGGAGATCTGGGATGTGTCGTTGGAAGAGTGTGTCACCATCGCCCTGCAAAACAGCAAAACCGTCCGAAACTTGGGCGGAGTCACGCCGTTTGGGTTCGCCGATGCGCTGGTCGAACGAACCGGCGGATCGACGACCGTTTTCGATCCGGCGATCCAGGCGTCATCCATCGGTTCGGGGCGGCCGGCTTTGGAACAAGCTGGAGGCGTCGAGGCGGCCTTGGCAGCCTTTGATGCCCAGTTCTCGATGGTCGGATCCGGTGGGGCGGGAACCATTTGGAGCCGAGTGGATCGTCCGCGAAATGCCGGAAACAATCCATTCTTTCCAGTTGCCCAAGATCAGGACATTGGCGGTATTCGTACCAGTCTTACGAAACCGACAGCCAACGGATCGAGGTTCACGCTCACCAATCAGACGGATTACGAGCGGTTCAACAACGACACCCGAGGGTTCGCCGCCTTAAACAGCGACTGGACTACGACGCTGGAGGTCCGTTGGGACCAACCGTTGCTGCGCGGCCGAGGGACGATGGTCAATCGCATTCCGATCGTCTTGGCGCGGATCAACGAGGACATCAGCTTAACGCAATTCGAGTCCTCCGTACGAAACCTCGTTCTGGACATCGAAAATACGTATTTGGATCTGCATCGCGCCTACCGCAACTTGGAAACCGCGAAAACCGGCCGTGACAGCGCTCAGGTCACGTGGAAGATCGTTTATGAGAAATGGAACGAAGGCGTCGAGCCGGTCCAGGCCGAAGCACAAGCGCGTGAACAGTACTTCAATTTCCGCGCCGGTGTCGAGCGAAGCCTCCAGGAGCTGTACAATACAGAGACTCGCCTGCGTTGGCTGATGGGCTTGGCGGCGACCGACGGCCGTCTGATCCGGCCCATCGATGAACCGACGATGGCCCGGGTGGCGTTCGATTGGTCGGCGATTCGCACCGAAACTCTGGTCCGCAGCCCCGAACTGCGGCAGAAGAAATGGGTGGTCAAAGCGAGGGAACTGGAGATCATCGCCGCCAAGAACAACCTGCTGCCCCAGCTTGACGTGGGGGCGTTGTACCGATGGGTCGGCAAAGGCGACGAGTTGATTAACGCCAATCGCAACGGTTTGAATTATCCGCAGCAGGGCTCGACCGCCGTCGAGGAGTTGACGGGCGGGAACTATCAAGAGGCCGCCCTGATTTTCAACTTTGCCATGCCCGTCGGGTTTCGCCGGGAAATGGCCGGAGTGCGGAACGCCCAGTTGAGATTGGCTCGGGAAAAGGCTCAACTCGAGGATCAGGAACTGAACGCCATTCACCTGCTCAGCACCGCCTATCGCAACGTGGATAGCTTCTACGTCCAGGCAGAAACGCATTTTAATCGTTGGTCGGCAGCGGAGAAGGAAGTCGAGTCGGTCAACGCCTTGTACCGAGGCGGCAAGCAGACGGTCGACCTGGTGCTGGAAGCACAGCGACGTCGTGCCGATGCTCAAATTTCGTACTACAACGCTCTGGTCGATTACAACAAGGCCATTGCGGAGGTCCATTTCCGCAAAGGTTCGCTGCTGGAATACAACAACATCGAGTTGGCCGAGGGCAATTGGCCGCAGAAGGCTTATTGGGATGCGTTGGGATTGGCTCGTCAACGCGATGCCAGCTATTATCTGAACTACGGCTGGACACGGCCGGACGTTGTCAGCCAAGGTCCGGTGGACCAGGGTATGGGACGCGGGATGGCCGTCGAAGGATACGCTCCGACCGAGCTGATCCCGGCGCCGGAACCGACGCCCGCCGACGAGCAGACTGCGCCGCTGCCGATGCCCGATGCAGGCCCCGCGCCGAAGTCCCCGCCGGCCGGAGAGCTTGGCCCAGTGACCGGCGGCCCCGCGATGCCCGCGCTGAACGCTCCCATCGTGCATGCCACCGCCGCCGCACGATCCGCCAGACCGCCGCTGGAGAATCCGCTCCGCAACGGCTCGCAGCCGGCGGGAACGTTCGGCATGGATTCGCTGCGGCCGGGAATGCCAGCCCAGGCCGTCAGTTCCACAAATCGTTTGCCGTCGGCCGGCTCGGAAACCGCCATGCCCGTTCAGCCCGCGGGCTATACGGCACAGATTCATGACGATGCGGATACGAGCCGATAATGCCACGCGAAGTGTTCTTGGCCCGAAGCCGTGTTGAGAAGTCCTGATATCCCTCAGGCATGGCCCCGGACGAAAGGTCGGTAGAGGCCGGCAAAACCAGCGTAGGACAAGAGAAGCCACTCGTCTCGGCCAGCGTGTACCATGCCGAATCCCTTTGTCTTTCGCCCCGAACTGGTCGCCCCCACCGTCTTCATCGCCCCCGGGGCGCGGATTGTCGGCGACGTGACACTCGCCGCCGAGTCCAGCGTCTGGTTTAACGCGGTGATTCGAGGCGATCGTGAAGCGATTCACATCGGCCGGCACAGCAACGTTCAAGACCTGTGCATGTTACACGCCGATCCCGGCGTGCCCTGCATGCTGGGCAACCGCGTTTCGGTCGGACATGCGGCCATCGTTCACGGGGCCATCGTAGAAGACGACGTCCTGATCGGGATGCGAGCCGTGATCATGAACCGGGCTCGTATCGGCACCGGCAGCATTATCGGTGTGGGCGCGGTCGTCACCGAAGACACCGTCATTCCGCCCGGCAGCATCGTGATCGGCGTGCCCGGCAAGGTGAAGCGCGCAGCCGAGGATCGCGACCGCGAACGCATCCGGCATGCCGCCAATTATTACGTGAACCTGGCCGGAGAGTATCGGAGGAAGGATGAAGGATGAAGGACGAAGGACGAAGGGGCTGGACTCGGTTTCCCCAGATCCGGGCCCTCCAATGCCGCTTATTTTGGGATCATTTGGGGGAAATTTGTTAGCGAAGCGGCGCGAGCCGCCCGGTTTTCCGACTGTATACCGGACGGCGCGCGCCGTGCCGCTCACCCAGCGCAAGCCCCAATATTTAGTTTGGACAACGCACCAGCTGGGCTCTCCGCGGTCGGCGGAACAGCCTCGCTCGACCTTGAGTTGTGGCAGCTTAGAACAGCGCTATCAGGCTGTCCGCAAACAGCTTCATGCCCCGGGCGTCCGGATGGTTGATGGCGTTCAAGAGCAACGTCGTGTAAGGGAGGCCCTGCCGCCACAGTCGGCCCCAGCGTTGGGAGGCGTCGCCGAGCGCCACATGATGCCTGTCGGCGAATTCACGCAGCCCGGCGACATACGGCCGCGGATCATCGTCAATCATGCGCTCGCGGGCCAGTCCCATCCAATCGGGCCGGACGTAATGCGGCGTCAAAATGATCCACTCGGCGCCGATCGCATTGAAATCCGCAAGCAATTGCGAATATCGCTGCTCGACCTGCGCCGGAGAAAGCCCCGCATCGTTGACGAACTCAGACACGACCAAGTCCGGTTTTGCGCCCAGCACTTTTTCTCGATAGTTGTGGGGCGAGCCCGGCCCTTCCGCAAGGTAACTAGCCGTATTGCGCCCGCCCCAGGCTTCGGTGATCAACTCGATCCGGGCCTGCGGAAACCGCTGGCGCAGCCGCTCGACAAACTGCGATTGCCACCTGTCGCGCTCGCCATCCGGCAGATACGAGGCGTCGGTTACGCTGTCGCCCCATGCCAGGATTCGCAATCGTTTCCCGTTCCGGAGTTTGTCGCTCGTCCGCGGCAGCAGCTTTTCGGCGGGTGTCGGCACCGTCGCCGGCGGTTCCGAATATGCGTCTTCGAGAATCGGAAACAGGCAATCGTCGTTCAAGCGACTCAATCGGCCCGGCACCCAGACATTGGCCAGACGGGTCTCGCCTGCGGCGATCGGCGGCGGCAACGGCGCCGTCACGTGCGGTTGACCGGGCCGCAACACGATGCGGCCGTCACGTTCCAGGATGACGGAATCCAATCGCGACAGGCCGTGGCGGTAACTTGCGAATACCGACTGCCCTTCACGGAGACGGCCGCCCTCCAGGCGTCCGAACGTACCCCACTCCTCGTCCACCGCGTAATCGCGTCCGGGCTCCAAGGACGTGGCATCGGCATCCGGCCCAAGCCGCAACTGCAGCGACCCCGGCACCAACTGGCCCTTGGCCGTCGTCTCCTGGGTGCGAACGCCGCGCAGTGCGGCTCCTTTCCGCCAGCCTGAAGCGTTCGGCTGGAACGGAGGCAGCGAATCGTAACGCTGGCCGGCGACCTCAAGCTGCGCGGCAGGCTCGATCACCAAATCAGCCGCCCGCACGGGATGATCCGCCCGCGCGATACACACCGACACCTGCCAGTCGCCTGATACGGTAATCTGCGTTTCGGCCGCAACAGTCGGCGACGCGAGAAATGAGTTGAACAGCAGCTTGACCGCCGCCTTCGGCGGGTTTGCCTCCGCTGCTGACACCGCAGCACATAACGTGCCCGCTGCCATCGCGGTTACGGCGGCCGCACCGGTCGTCCTCAGAAACGCCCGGCGGTTCAGGATTCCTTGCTTGAAATCGGGATTCGCACGTAATTTCTTCGACATGACCTTGCCTCAACACGGCTCAAGACTTGCCAACCGGCTCGCCGCTCTTGCCGCCGGTCATTTCGCGAGCGATGGCGCCAGTCAGATGGTTCAGCCCCTGACCGGTGACGGCCGAGATCAGCAGGACGTCCCGCTGCAGTTCTTCCGCCAAACGCTGACAGACCTCGGCGGCGTCGGGCAATTCGCATTTAGTCACCACGACGATTTCCGGCCGCTGGCACAGTTGTTCGTTGTAACGGCGGAGTTCGTTGCGAATGGTCCGATAGTTTTCGAGGGGCTCGGTTCCGTCCAGCGGCGATGGTTCGATCAGGTGGATCAGGATCCCCGCCCGCTCCACGTGCCGCAGGAATTCCAGACCCAACCCGACGCCGGCATGCGCACCTTCGATCAATCCCGGGATGTCGGCCATAACGAACGAACGATCGGCATCGATTTGCACGCGTCCCAAGTTCGGCTGTTTGGTGGTGAACGGATAAGCGGCGATCGCGGGACGAGCTTTCGACAGGCGGCTCAGCAGGGTGCTCTTGCCGGCATTGGGCTTGCCGATCAGGCCCACGTCGGCGATCGCCTTGAGTTCGAAAATCAGCCGGCGACGCTCGCCTTTTTCGCCCTCGTTGAATTCACGCGGAGCTTGATGCGTCGACGATTTGAAACGTGTGTTGCCCCAACCGCCTTTTCCGCCGCGGGCGGCGATAAAGTGTTGTTCCGGCTGGGTCAGGTCCTTCAGCACGAAATGATTCTCGGCGTCGATCACCACGGTTCCAGGCGGGACGAGGATCGTCAGGTCTTGCCCATTACGTCCGTGACGATTCGCGCCCTCACCGCGATTTCCCTTGTCGGCCCGCCAGAACTTGCGGTGCGCCAATGCCGAAAGGCTGTCCACGCCTTCGCGCGCGATGACCACGACGCTGCCGCCGCTGCCGCCGTCGCCGCCGTCCGGCCCGCCCTCGGGAACGTACTTCTCCCGCCGGAAACTCATGCAACCGGAACCGCCGTCACCGGCGTGAACTTCGATTTCTACCCGATCGACAAACATGCCGAACTCGATCCATAAAAAAAGGACGCCCGTTCAGGCGTCCTCTGATATACGTTCCCCGCAACCCGAACCGTGTCAGTTGTGCCGTGTCAGTTGTGCCGTGTCAGTTGTGCCGTGTCAGTTGTTTGGGGCGACGACGTTCACACGGCGCCCGCTGCAATCGAACTGAACCACGCCGTCCACCAAGGCGAACAGCGTATAATCGGTCCCCATACCGACACCCCGCCCCGGACGAAATTTCGTGCCGACTTGACGCACCAGGATGTTCCCGGACCGCACCGCTTGACCGCCAAACCGCTTGACCCCGCGCCGTTGGGCGTTGGAGTCACGACCGTTTCGGGTTGAGCCTTGACCTTTCTTGTGAGCCATTGCACACCTGTTTCGCTAAAGCCATTTCGACTGTGTTATTCTCTGAGCCGGGCAATTTTAGCGGAAGAGCCAAAGATAATCAACCCGTCGCGCGATGTTGAAGTGGGCATTAATTGTCGCCTGCTCGTTCTGGTCGGTCACGGCGGGAACTCCATAGCGAATCTCGCCCTCGTGCTCGTATTCCGTGTCCCCGGGACGCCAGAAGTTCAGTTGCAGCGTCTTCAGACGCTGGACAACACCGGCCGGAGAATTTTCCAACCGAAATGCATTTGATAGGCCCTGGATGTATACCGAATAAAAATCGATCCGCGGATCTACATCCTCCCAAGTCGCAACGCCCCACGCCCCCGCACCGCCATCGCGGGACACGACCGGGATTGAAACCTGGGCGATTTCCACGCTATTCAAAAGCTTCGCTCCGCGCATCTCGCGAAGCTGAATCACCGGCACCGCCGACGGGATAACTCGGTCCAAATATGACTTTCCGACCTCCGAACTCTCCAAAACAAAATGCGGGAAAAAGCGAACGGTATTACTCCGTTCCGTCGCTCCGACATTCAGAACCTCGTCGACCATCTCCGGCTTGTATGTCTTGTCTTCGGCGGGCACTGGATTCAGGTGGCCGCCGAGGTTGCGCACGCGGTAAACTATGTACCAGATTAGCTTTTGCTGCATCTTCCCCGTTGGTTGAGGAATATCGATATATACCATTCGCATCGGTTTGAACGCGAATTCCAAGTTCCAAACGTTGTGACGAATCGTGACTTTCGCCGCCTTCTCCCGCAACGTCTCTGTCTTGGGGGTAAAGTTCGGCGTCCAATCGAGCTGCGAGACCGACAAGGTGATGGGGCCATGAAACGTCTCTTCCTCGTGCGGTTCCGGCGAAATAACCGTCAGGACGCCTGGCGCCAGCTTTCGGACCGTCTGGGCGCGCACGGTCCGCGGCTGCGTCACGACGGCAAGTAAAAGAGCGACCCAAAGAAGATTTCGTTGACGAAACATGGCAAGGAGCATTCCTCATGTCACGAATCGGGAAAACCTGCCCCACGTAGCAAGAAATCACGCGGACAAGCAGTAAAAATTGCCAGGACCAGCAACCAATTATACCTAATCGCATCGTTCACGCGCAAATATTTCCCAGTTTTGCTGACTCCCCCGACTCGCTGACGGAATAATCGTCGCGACCCAGTCGAAAAGCTGGACGCGGCCCGCCGTGGTGTGCGACGGGCCGCATTTCCAGCATTCGAATTCGTTCCGGCAGTTTGGTTCAACGCTCGGACGCTGCCACCGAGGGTGGTGCGTTCGGTCCGCGACGCGCCAGCTGACGGATCGCGCCCAATTCGACGTCTACGCCGATCCTAACCCAATCGGCGACCTGTTCAATGTCCACAGAGACGACCTCGTTGAGGTCCGCCGCGGAGATGCGTGAGTCGTCCGGCAGCATGGCACGAAGCAAACCGCCGAGCGCCGGCTTAATTTTCGCCCACTGGAGCACGAGTTCTTCCTGATCCTCGTTGGGGAACAGCGCCGGGTGCAGCCAGACCTGCACCAAGTGCGGTTCCACCGCATCGGCGGGCAAGTGGGGTGTGCCCCTGGCGTCGGCATGGCGCAGGGAGACCTGGAGTTGCGTCTCGTTCGTTCGGACGTGGAACACCCGCTGCCCCACTCGGCGATACTCCTGAATCGCCGGCTCGAGGATGTACAAGCCGTTATTCAGCTTGTCGAGTGTCTTCTGGATGGATTCGTCCATGGCCGACATGATGCGCAACTCGGCACGTTGCCGAGCCACTGCTACGGCTTCCTCCCGAGAGTACTCGCTCTTCTTCGTGGCCACGCGTTTCGCCACAACGCCCCTGAACCCGCTGACGACGGAGTCGATTGCTTCTACCGTACAGTCGGTGGACGCGGCCACCTGTGCGGGTAGCGCAGAGAAACCTCCTTCCATGCTGAACAGAATCGTCTTAGTGACCGAAAAACGTGTGGTGGCGGTACTATGGATCACCGCTCCGCTCCGCTGGCCGATCGCTTTCGTGAGACTGCGGCCGCGGACCACCAGCTCCAGCGCGGCGTCATGCTCGGCGGGCGAAAAATCGAACGAGGCGGTGCCGTTGGTCTGCGCTTCGCCCCGAAACCGCACATCGAGGATTTCCTCCTCGACCGGGGTCAGACTTTTCACCGGCGCCGAATAGGAGCGAAACAATCGTTCGGAAATGCACACCGCCACGTAGGGGTCGGGCGGTGGTGCAGGATTCGTCGCGGCTGATTCCGCCGAAGCGTTCACCGGCTGTCCGCAACAAACCGTGGACGCGGCGAGGACGACGAGCGTCCCCACCGCACCCACTTTCCACCAGCGCGATCTGCCGGTGAGCCAGCTTGCCGTCATCATCACCCCCCCGCCTGGCTGATTTTCTGCATCAGTTCACGGGCCTGCCGCAAGCGATCTTGCGCCAGGGTGCTGGCTTCGTCGAGAGCGGCACACATCTCGGGCGAGCAATAACGCTTGGCCACCTCCATTCGGTCGAGCGTCTTCAGGTGGCTGAGGACTTCGTAGTTGAGATAGGCTTTCTCAAACTCTTTGCCCGTTTTTTGCTTCCACTCCTTGGTGATGGTATCCGCCAAACGCTCGGCTACGTTTCGCTCGTATTCCAAGAACGAGCCTTGGGTCTTGTTCCAGCCCATCTCGTCGGCGGTTTTCGCGACGACGTTCAGAATCTCGGGCACCCGTGCCCACAGTTGCCGCAAGTCGCGGCCCGCCACGCCGTCTGCCGTGGAAGCGGTCTGCCGCAATGTGCGGAGTTCGCGGCGCGCTTCGCGCAGCTCTCGCTGAGCCTGACGAAGCGCGACGTCATTCTGAGCCCCGCGGCGAGCTTCGCGGGCCGCGGCAGTATTCTCGCCGCGCGCCGCACGGCCAGCTTCGCGGGCCGCGGAGGCATTCTCGCCGCGCGTCGTGCGCCGAGCCTCGCCCCGCGCCCCGCGAACCGCAGTGGCATCCTCGCCAGCGGCCTCGGACGTCGCAGCATCCTCGCCGCTCGTTTCGTTCGCCGCAGCGGCAGCCTCACCGCCATCTTCGGAAACCGGGACGTCGGTCTCCTCGGCCTCCTCGCGATCCTCACGAGCCTCGCGGACGCGGCGTTGTTCCCGCACGTTTCGCCGTGCCTCCCGAATCGCGTCCCGCTGTTTGGCGAGAGTCTGCTGCAATTCCTGGCGGCGTTGGCCGGCGGCGTTTCGCTCTGTCTCGGACTGCTCCAGCGGGACCGGTTCGCGGAACCCGAGGACTTGACGGACCTCGCCGCTCCTCTCTTCCAGCCGCTGTGCGATCTGCCGCAAGGTCGAGCTGACATCAAATCCCCGTTCCGCGCCCTGCTGAGGCTGGGAGAATTTGGCGATCATCTCCGAGTACCCGCGATCGACGTTTTGAGCGAACTGTTTCACTTCTTCACTCTCCGCGTGCTGCGCAGCGAACTCGCAGATGCGGGCATGCACTTCGCTGTCGATCCGCAGCTGCGCCGCGATCGCAGCATCCCTCCACTGTCCACTCCTTTGCCCCCCCCTCGCAGCCCGCGCTCGCGCCGGCGTCTCGGGTTCCTCGGAAGCAGCCGATTGCGGACTTGTTTCCGCTGGAACCGTTGCCTCGGGAATGATCGCCTCGGGAACAATCGATTGCGGAGGGGTCTCCTCTGGAGCCGTTGCTTGCGGAGTCAGATCCTCGATTTGCTCGGGGGATTGCTCCGCGGGTACTTCCTGAGCCCACGCAAGGGGACAAATAAGCAGTCCAAAAAGGGCTGCCGCCAAACTGGCCATGCTATTTCTTGTACTCATCATCTGTTCCTCTCTTCCTCAAATACGAGAGATTTCTCTCGGTTATGCCTCAGCCTCTGAACGTAAAACGCACGGTCACGGCTCTATCCAAGAGCGGTGGCCGTCTACCATCCCATCTCCACGCTCCATGTGAACAAGAACCCTGCCAAGGGCCGGTACGCTCACGGCGGCGGGCCTCGGGCGGAACGTACCGCAGCTTGCTTGCGGCGCGGACCGCATCGACTCGTGCTGTCCGGACCTGGCACGCGGAACGTCACGGCGTGCGCCACACGCCACGCACAACTTGGCAACCGCCGGTGCCCCGGACGCCGCTCGACCGCGTCGAACCGATTGGCCATGACGAAAGTCAGCCGTTGGAATTGCATCGCTTCCGGACCTTCCGAATTCCGATGCCCGAGCCGTGCATCACCGAGACCGTTCGGCTCCGCTCCGGCATGGGCTGGACACGACAAACACAATCCCAGGAGCCAAATCAAGAGAAGCTACAACATCCTTTGCCGCCGAGAAGCGTAGACAAGCCCACCTTGTGGGGCGTTCGATTTGCCGTCGATCAGCAATCTAGGCACGTCCACCAATCATTCCTCGGCGGCTATCTCAGGGATGTTGAACTCGTTGAATACGAAACGGACCGAAATGCCGGCCGCATTCGCGATCCAATCTGCCCCGCATTCAGGAGGCGGCCAGAACGAGAAAAGACGCTCAAGAAACGAACGTGGCGGCGGGTTCGTCGTATGATTGTGTCAGTGGATTCCCGGCCTCAACGATTGAATCGGCGAACAAGGTGCTGCCCCATGAACGGTTGGAACAAGACCCCGGCTTGCTTGTCCCTGATATTTTCGGCCTCGCTGGCCGCGGCTGGCGAGATCGATTATGTCGAAGATTTCGCCCTGGCGCCCGAGCGCACGGTGCCGCTGCAACAGCTGATCCCCGGCACCGAGGACTATTATTTCTACCACTGTCTGCATCACCAGAACACGCAGCAGTACGACAAAGTCGAACCGTTGCTCCAGGATTGGATCAAACGCCACAACCATACGCCGCGGGTCCGCGAGATCCAGAACCGCCAGGCCCTGTTGACCTATGCCGCCGAACCGCAGAAATCCCTCGAATATCTCCGCCAACAGCTGAATCTGCATTTCAACCACCAGCGTGAACGGCTGGACGCCAAACCGAATCTGCCCACCCAACTGGACGCCAAACTGATCGGCCGCCAGACGCTGGCCGAAGGGGCGATGCGCCAGTACCAGAATCTGGAGGGCTTTGAAGACCCGGCCCTCGATTGGCTCGTGGCCGTGGAACTCAAGCCGGACCTGCGGCGATATCTGCTGCAGCGGCTGCAGCGGCCCGACTATCCCAACCTGCCAAAACTGGTCGTCGACGACTTGAACCATCCCAACAGCGGCGGCTTCGGGTCATTGGCGATTCACAAACTGCTGCTGCTGACGCAGCTGGACGAGTGCTTGACGCTGAAGCCGGATCTGCTGAACCAAACCGAATTCGTCAACGTGTATCTCGGCCGCCTGCAACCGGACGCCGACATCGACTGGCAGCACGACCCGGACGCCCATCGCGCCTACCTGGACCGGCTGTGGGCGTTCGCCCAGCGGCTGGCGCCGGTGCATAACTCGCTGAAAGCCCACATCGTGTACCATCGGCTCGTCCTCGACCGGTCGGCGGACGTCTACGACAAGGATCGGTTCCTGAGCTATCTGCAGTTGCCGCGGCAAGTCGGCTATATTCGGCCGGAGTTCTTGGATCAAGGGGAAAACCGCCGCCACCTTGCCAATCTGGGCTCGGACTATGCCCGCGTGACGCTGTTGCCGCCGGTGGGCGATGACGAGCCGCTGGTCCGCAGCTACCTGCACCATTTCCTGCTCGACGCGCCGGACTACAAAGCGTACGAGCCGTTCGTCCTGGACACGTACCTGAAACGCCGATTGGCGGAAACGAAAATCGTTAATGGCTTGGGCACCGGCGAGCAGTGGTACTCGCTGTTGCCGCCCGCCGAATACCAGGCGCTGAAGGATCGCATCGATCTCGACTTTGCCTTCAACACCCAACGTCTGTTCGCCGCCGAAGCGCCGGTCAGCCTGGAACTGGACATCAAGAACGTCAGCACGCTGATCGTCAAAGTGTTCGAGGTCAATACGCGAAACTTCTATCGCGAAAACCAGCGCGAGGTGAATACGGACATCAACCTGGACGGCCTGGTCGCCAACCAGGAAACAACGCACACCTACGCCGAGCCGCCGCTACGGCGAGTCCGGCGGCAGTTTGAGTTCCCTGAGCTGAACAAGCCGGGCGTGTACGTGATCGACTTCATCGGCAGCGGCCGGAGCAGCCGGGCCGTGATCCGCAAGGGCCGGCTGCGTCACTTGGTTCGCACGACGGTGGGCGGGCACGTCTTTACCGTGATGGACGAGCAGAACCGCAAATTGCCTGATGCCACGCTCTGGTTTGCCGGCCGCGAGTACGCGCCGAATGACAAAGGCCAAATCGTCGTGCCGTTCTCCAACGCGCCGTCCCAGCAAAAAATCGTCCTCGCCCACGGCGATTTCTGCTCGCTGGACGAGTTTCAGCATCAGGCGGAAACCTACGTGCTGGGCGCGGGCATTCACGTGGACCGCGAATCGCTTCTGGCCCGCCACAAGGCTTCCGTCGTGATCCGGCCGCAATTGTACCTGAACGGCACCCCGGTCACGCTGTCGGTGCTGGAGGACGTGCGGCTGGCGATCACGTCGACCGATCTGGACGGCGTGGCGACCACCAAAGACGTGCCCGATTTCAAGTTGTTCGAGGATCGCGAATCGGCCTTCGAATTCCAGGTTCCCCAGCGGCTGGCCAAACTCGATTTTCGGCTGCAAGCGAAGGTTCAGAACGTGAGCCAAGACCAGAAGATCGACTTGGCAGCCGGCGATTCATTTTCGCTGAACGAGATCGATCGCACAGAGAAAATCGAGAGCCTGCACTTGGCCCGCATCGACGGCCGGTACGTCGTCGAGCTGCTGGGCAAGACCGGCGAGGTGCGCGCCGACCGGCCGCTACAATTCTCGCTGAAACACCGTGATTTCAAGGATCCTGTGCAATGCGTGCTGCAAAGCGATCCGCAAGGCCGGATCGCGCTGGGCCCGTTGATGGATATCGTGACGGTCACGGCGACCGGCCCGGAAGGGACCGTTCACACGTGGACGCTCGAGCGCGACCGGCGCACGTATTACCAGACGGTTCACGGCCGCGTGGGCGAGCCGATCGTGCTGGCCTATATGGGCCAGGCCCAACAGCCGCAACGCGATGAGCTGTCGCTGCTGGAAGTCCGCGGCGACGGCTTTCTCGCCGACCGCTTCGAGGCGCTGGCTGTGGACGGTGGTTTGCTTCGGAGTGCCGGCTTGACGCCCGGCGACTATGACTTGTGGCTGAAACGAGAGAATCGGCGCATCCGGCTGCGCGTGACGGCGGGCGAAGTTCGCGAGGGTCACGTTCTGGGCCGCGATCGACAGCTGGAAATTCGCGGCGCCGGTCCGCTGCAAATCAATCGGATCGAGGCCGCGGATGATGCGGTGACGGTCTCGCTAAGCCATGCTTCTCTCGTCGCGCGGGTCCACGTCTTTGCCACGCGCTACTGTCCGGCTTATGATCCGTTTGCCAGTCTCGCTCGAGTGGGCGACGCCGAGCCGGCGTGGCGGGAACTGGACAAGCTGAATTCGCTGTACGCGGCGGGCCGCAACCTGGGCGACGAGTATCGCTATATCATCGATCGAAAGTACGCCACGCGGTACCCCGGCAACATGCTCGAGCGGCCCAGCCTGCTGCTGAATCCATGGGCGGTCCGCGGGACCGAAACGGCCAAGCAAGAGGCGGCGCCGGGCGCAGATTTTGCCCCGGAGAGCGAAATGCTGGGCCGCGCGGAGGGCGGCGGCGGTGGCGGCGGCCGCGCGGGCGCTGCGCGCGGCGATTTCGCCAACCTGGATTTCCTGGCCGAAGCTTCGCTGGTGCTGTTGAACCTGGAACCCGACGAGCAAGGCGTGATCGTCATCCCGCGCAAGGATCTGGGCGCACACCAGCACCTGCACGTGGTAGCCGTCGATCCGCGAGACACGGTCTGCCGTTCGATCTCGCTGCCGGAGGTGGAACCGAAGTTCAACGATCTGCGGCTGGCTCGGGGACTGGATCCGGCGAAACACTTTGCCCAGCGCAAGCAGGTCACCGCCGTCGACGCCAAACAGCCGTTCGTGCTGGCCGACATTGCCAGTTCGCGATTCGAGGCTTACGATAGCTTGGCGCGCGTCTATACGCTGTATGCCACGCTCAGCAACAACGCCACGCTGATCGAGTTCGGATTTATCCGGAACTGGCCGGGTCTCAAACCGGAACAGAAGCAGGAAAAATACTCGAAATACGCTTGCCACGAACTGAACTTCTTCCTGCTGCACAAGGACCCGGAGTTTTTCCGCGCGACGATCCTGCCGTACTTGAAGAACAAAAAGGACAAGCAATTCCTCGATCGCTGGCTGTTGGGTGAGGACTTGAGCGGCTACGTCCAGCCTTGGCTCTACGCCCAGCTAAACGTGGTCGAGCGGATCTTGCTGTCGCAGCGGTTGGCGGACGACCGTCGGCACACGCTGCGCGACGTGAGGGATCGGTTCGATCTGATCCCGCCGGACGTCGAACGGGCCAATTTGCTGTTCGACACGGCGGTCAAAGGCAGCGCCTTGGAGACCGGTGACAAGCTGGGCCTTGAGGCGGCCAAGACGGCAGCCATCGAATTGGAACTGAAAGACGCCGCCGGCGCGATCGACGGCCTGCAGCGGCTGCGCGGCGCCATCGCCGTGGGACGGCCGCAAGCCGCCGCTGCTGCTCCGCCCGCTCCCGCCAATATGCCGGCCCCGGCCGAACCGTCGAGAGAACTGGCCGAACAGGCCGCAGCCCAGGCCGAATCTCAGGACAAGGGCAAACGGCAAAGCGAGTTGCGGCGGAAAGCGGCGGACGAGCGATCCGACCGGACGGCGTTGTTCTTTGAGGCCGACGCCGATCTGCGAAAGTCCGTCCGCCAGCTCTATCGCCAGGTCGACAAGACTCAAGAGTGGGCCGAAAACAACTACTATCACCTGACCATCGACCAGCAGAACGCGGAGCTGATCACCGTCAACGCGTTCTGGCGGGATTACGCTGCGCACGATCCGGCCGGAGCCCAGCCGTTCCGCTCGGTTCATTTGGCCGAAGCCTGCCGCAGTTTTCCCGAGATGATGTTCGCCTTGGCGGTCCTGGACCTGCCGTTCCAGGCGGCCGAACACGCCTCGGCGTTTGACCAAGCCGAGATGACGCTCACCGCCGGCTCGCCGCTGGTCGTGTTTCACGAGGAAATCAAGGAAACGGAACCGCTGAAAGACGCCCCGCCGATTCTGGTCAGCCAGAACTATTTCCGGCACAGCGATCGGTACCGGTTCGAGAACAACGAGCGCCTGGACAAATTCGTCACGGACGAATTCCTGGCAGGCATCGTCTATGGCTGCCAGATCGTCGCGACCAACCCGACGTCGTCGCCGCAGAAGCTGGACGTGCTGCTGCAAATCCCCACGGGCGCGATCGCCGTCCTGAACGGCCAGGCTACGCGAAGCGTCCACATCGGCCTGCAGCCCTATGCTACGCAGACGCTCGAGTACCATTTCTACTTCCCGGCCGCAGGCCAGTACCCGCATTATCCCGTCCACGTGGCCAAGAACGAACGTCTGCTGGCTCAAACCGAACCGTTTACGCTGAACGTCGTGGACCGGCTCAGCCGCGTCGACACCGAGTCGTGGGATTACGTCTCGCAGCACGGATCGAACGAAGACGTGCTGCGCTACCTGGAACAGCAGAACCTGCACCGCGTCAAACTGGACCGGATCGCTTTCCGAATGCAGGACAAAGCGTTCTTCGACCAGGCCCTGCCGCTGTTGGCCCGTCGGCACTTGTACGACCAAACGCTGTGGTCGTATGGCATTCGGCACGACGTGCCGGCGGCCATTGCTCAGTTCTTGCAACATGCCGACGCGTTCGTCAACCAATGCGGCGCGTACCTGGTCAGCCCGCTGTTGACCATCGATCCGGTGCTGCGGAAGAGCTACGAACATCTGGATTACAAGCCGTTGGTCAACGCTCGGGCGCACACCTTGGGCCAGCGGCGGCAAATTCTGAACGATCGGTTCTATGCCCAGTACCATCGGCTGTTACGCGTGCTCAGCTATCGGCAGCAGTTGGAAGACGCGGAAATGATGGCGGTCGTGTATTACCTGTTGTTGCAGGATCGTGTGGCGGAAGCCGCGGACATGTTTGCCCGCGTGAACCCCGCCAACCTCGCCACGCGGTTGCAGCATGACTATTTCACCGCGTACCTGGCGATGTCGCAAGAGAAGCCGGAGCAAGCCCAAACCATAGCGGCCAAATACGCCGATTTTCCGGTAAACCGGTGGCGTGAAGCCTTCGCCGCCGTGACGGCTCAGCTGGCGGAAATCCGCGGCGCCCAGGCCCAGGTGGTCGATGCCGAGGACCGCGGCCAGCAGCAGACCCAGTTGGCGGCGACCGAGCCGAGCTTCGATTTCCAGGTCGAGGCCAAGGCGGTCAAGATCAGCTACCAGAATCTGGCGGCGGTCCGCGTCCACTATTACCTGATGGACATCGAATTGCTGTTCAGCCGCAATCCGTTCGTCCAACAGTATTCCGGCCAGTTCTCGCACATCCGGCCTAATGTTGCCCAGACGCTCGAGTTGCCCGCGGGCCAGATCGGCCACACGTTCGAGCTGCCCAAGGAACTGTGGAATCGCAACGTGCTGGTCGAAATCACCGGAGGCAGCCAAGTCAAGTCGCAGGCGTATTATTCGAACTCGCTGGCCGTGCAAGTGATCGAGACGTACGGCCAAGTGCGGGTGACGCACAGCGGCACGGGACAGCCGCTGTCGAAGGTATACGTCAAAGCGTACGCGCAGATGCAGGACGGCAGCGTGCGGTTCTTCAAAGACGGTTATACCGATCTCCGCGGCCGCTTCGAGTACACGTCGCTCAGCACCAACGAACTGGACTTTGCGAAGAAATTCTCGCTGCTGATCCTCAGCGACGAACACGGCGCCGTGGTCCGCGAGGCAAGCCCGCCGAAGCGGTAAGCGGACGCAGCCCAGGCTGCCACACGATGATCCCAGTCAGATGGAAACACCTACGGCGTATCGCGACAGCAACAACCGTTCTAACGCTACTGGCAGAATCATCACGGCAAAATGATGTTGTTCCCATGATTCTGCCGTGATCGTTCTGCCAACCTCTGCCAGCTCCCGCTCACTTCACCACGGTACAAAACTCGATGTCATGGTTATTCATGTTAATCCATTGGATGGCGTTCAGCGTCGTGTGCTGCAGAAATCGTTGCAGGTGGTCCTTCATGTCCGCTTTGGCCTTCGGCTGGTTACGCAACAACGGCTTTCAGGTCATCGAGATTACCTACGTCGAATTGGACGACCGGAACGCCATGATCCGCCACTTCAAGAAACTCGCCCGCTTCCTCGAAGGCAAGGAGTTGGCAAAACGGATCGAGGGCAATCCGTCCTGGTTCGACGGACCACAGCAGACATCGTTGGCTACCGCGCCAGCGCTGCCATTTCGACGGGTGGAACATGTTCGTGGCGCGGGTTACGGGCAAATCCATGGAGCCGCGGATTCCCGACGGTGCCTACTGCCTGTTTCACGGCCCCGTGCAGGGCTCGCGCGACGGCAAGACGGTTCTGGTCAGGCTCCGCGACGAGGTTGACCCCGAAACGGGCGAGCGGTTCACCGTAAAACGTTACCGCAGCGTGAAACAACCGTCCGACGACGGCACTTGGCGTCATCAGACCATTACGCTTTGCCCCGTGAATCCCGACTTCCAGCCGATTGTTCTGGCCAGCGATAACGAGGGCCGCATCGACGTGGTAGCGGAACTGATCGAAGTCCTGGGATAGCGGACGGGATGAAGCTCACACAGTGCCGCTCTCGGGTTACCGGCCGTCGTTGCTACAGCCGCGGCGGGGCCCGTTTCGGCGGCTTGCGTTCGACCTCGTGCCGCATCTCGCCACCGCCCATGCCGCCGTGTCCTCCCATGCCTCCGCGCTGTGGCGTCAAATCGGTGTATTCCTCCGCCCACGTCCAGTTGAGCGGGGTCTGCAATTCGTGCTTGGCCAACAGTTCCCACGGCGTGCCGGGGTGATATTGGATCACGCGCTCCAGGTACTCTCTAGCCTTGGCCGCCGCGGCGGCCAAGGGACCGTCGCCCTTGATATCATCGGACGGCGTCAAGATCCAGGTATTGTTGTTTGCTCCCTTGAACGGCATACCGCGTTTGGCTTCGGCCAGCACGGCGTTATAGGCTTGGATGCGGACCAGCGACGCCAGCACCCGCCCCATCGCCAAGTCGTATCCGGCTTGCCACCGCAGGGTTGTCTCGCGAGCTCGATCGGCTTCGCCTTCCTTGAGGATGTTATACAGATCGACCAGAGCCGGCTCCGCCGTGGCGGCCACCTTCTGGGCATCGTTGAGTCTGTTGACGAGTTCCGAGTCGCTGCGTCTCACAAACCGCAAGACCGGTTCGTCCAGCGTCTGGACCCAGGACTTTTTGGCCGCCATCAGCAGCGTCGCCCGCGCCCGGTTGCTGTCCGCCCGCCGCAGGTATTCGTCGGCCGGCACGTAATCCGGGCGATAACGCCGCATGATCTGCGGATCGAAGAAGTACTTCAGGTGCGCCGTCAAGGCCGGCGTCTCGTCGCGGCTCACTTCGCGATGGACGTTGCGGCTGGGATGAACCGAGAAGTAGATTCCGCCCGTTTCGTAGCACAGCCGCGTCAAGGCAAAAGGGCCGAATCCCGAGTCCATCGGGTCCGGACCCTGGTCGCCGGTTTCTCCAAAGCCCAACTTGATCCGCTCGGGGAACAACGTTTCGGGACCTTGATTCACGCGTCCCCATTGCGGCGTTTGGTCGTAGCTTGGATCCGGATCGATCCACTTGACATGCGTTTCCTCTTGCCCGAACGGCGCCGGCACGCCGACGATGTAAACCGGGATCGCAAAACGGCGGCAGATCGAAATCGTTGTGTCCAGACCTTCCAGATCGTCGCCCCGCTCGTCGGTAAAAGCCACCAGCATCACGTTGCGCTGCGGTTCGTTCTTGACCGGATCCCGGATGCGAAACGACTTGTTGCGATCCGCCGCCAAGTACACGGCGGAGAAAATCTTCTCGATGCCCGAATTGTCTTCGGGAATCGCGGCCACCGCTGCTTTGATCTCCGGCAGACTGTCGGTCGGCTGTTTGGTCATCAACTTGATGTCCTGGCCAAAGGCCATCACGGACGTCAACAGGGGCTTGTCTTCGTGTTTGGCAAACGCTGGGTTCCCCGACGCCTCGATCACGCCCAACTCTTCGTAGATCCGGTCGAACCGCTCGTTGATCGCAGCTCGTTC